>OCAS01000935.1_pt1 | contig 18176 bp, 30 predicted proteins | sample 1550751 | NCBI WGS metagenome assembly OCAS01 (sample SAMEA2580301, study PRJEB22360) | human gut metagenome | biome: human gut; feature: human-associated habitat; material: faeces | place: Denmark | collected 2008/2010
CGCAAGGAGATTACTATACTGTTAGGCGATATCCTTTATCAGCAAAGGTTTACCGGTATCGGTAAATACTATGCCAGTGAGGTTACCATCGATTACGGCACGAAAGATGCGTGCAGAGTTGATTACATGCAATTTGTGCCACCAAACCAAATGAGCATCAGTGGTTTGGAAAAAGGCATCTTTATCTGCTACGAGGTAAAAAGCTGCTTAGGCGACTTTAAAAGTGGGCATGGGCAAAATTACATAGGAGAAGAAAACTATCTGGTGATGCCGATGGAATTATACAAGAAAGTCATTCATGACATACCGCACGATATCGGAGTGCTGGTTCCAGTACCGTCTGCGCTCGGAAGAAAGAATGAAGATATCTACGGGGAGTTTGAGAATCCAACGGAGTTTCAAGGAACTGTCACAAATTGGAAACTGTATAAAATCAAAGAGGCGATGAGGAAGAACCGCAAAAAGTCTATTACGGAATTATTGTTTTGTATGCTAAGAAGCGGAAGGTGATGTAACAAATGAAAAAATACAATAGCATAGACGGCCGTATACATACAAACAGCCGGTTGTGGTTTGCTTTCCGGATGGCAGTGAGGAGTTAGTATATGAAGGGGTATTACAACGGAATAAATACAAGAGATGCTGAGGAGGGTGACTCTGAGAACATAAGAGTTCGATGCACAGATGAAAATGTAGTTATTCATATTGGATACTACGAATCTATTTTAAATGCCAGAGAAGTAAATGAGCTTATTAAGATACTGAAGGAAGCAAAGAAACACAGAGTATCAAAAAGATCGGAGTGGTAATTTGTCTGAAAAGTATAATGGGTATGAAAAAGAGTTAAATATTGACGCGTCAACAAGCGTTAAACCTTATGTGTCAGCAGTTTATGGAATTGAAAAGAAACTGGATGATTTACTATCATTTAAGGTTGGCACGGTCTGTAAAGATCAACTTATGGATTACGTGGAGCAGGCTATATATTACGCTCTTCTGGCAGGTATGCAGCAACAGAAAGAGATTAACACAGGAATCATGATGGATATGCAAAGGCAACTTGATATCTTAATTAAAAGGGATGGACAAGCTGCGAAAGAAAGGAAAGAGAAGGTAGGATGTTGATTAGAATAACAAATGAGTTAACCGATATATCGGAGAACTTGCGGCCGATTAAAGGAAGGGTGTATGAAGTTGTCGACACAATAGCAGGGAAGTATAGGCCGAATGACAATTACCGGCATGTGATTGAGGTAAAAAGGCAGCAGATATCCATTGCTCCGGATGAGTATAAGGTGGTGAGAATATGATTAAATTACCTGAAATTAAATTCCCTCCGGAGAATGTCATGGCATATAACACATGGCTCAGAATGGTTTGTAATCCAAACAATTTTAGTTTCTGGTATGAGAGAGTTAAGGATTGCGGATTAAAAATACCGGCAAGTGCTTATTATCAGTTTACATATGATGATGTAAGAAAATATATTGGATATATCTATGGCGAAGACAAAGATATGAATGCAAAGAGAAAAGAATTTTGCCGAAAAATATTGATTCCATTGCTTGATGATTTCCTTCATATTAAAAACAGAAAGAGTGATGAAATCTTTATTAAAAATGCTGTGTTTTCAAATAAATTTACATTTTCCGACTGCCATATTATTGATTTTGTGCCTTTGAAGGATGTGGTAAAGAAATTAGAGAATATAAATTATACAGGACTTCTTGTTGGAGCAGAAGGATTTAATGAAATTGTGTTGAGAGAGTATATTCATCCGAAATTAAACTTTGGAGAAATATATAATGGCATGGCTCTTCGTCCGGAGTTTAGAGTATTCTATGATTTTGATAAGCAGAAGTTGTTGTATACGGTGAATTACTGGAATTATCAATACTGTGAAGAACATTTAAACGTAGAGGATAAGGCTGTATTTTCAAATGCTGAAGCACAGTTAAATAAATACTTTAAACAGTATGTAGACGAAGTTGAAAAATTGGTTATTGAGCATATGCCTCGTGCATGGCTTGAAGGTAAATGGAGTATCGACATTATGATGAATGATGAAAATGATTTCTACCTTATTGACATGGCTCTGGCAAAAAACTCAGCGTATTGGGATCCAGAACATGAAGGTAAAAGTAATGAGTAGGAACACAATGTCACGCAAGGCGGTGATTCATAAACTGCTTGAGATAAAGCAAAGTTTAGGCCTTCCACTGAGCAAACAAAAGGCGATTGACAAGCTGATAACTGATGTTAATTACAGGATTGCGGATGATTGCCTTAAAAAAGAATTTCCGCTTGCCACATTTATCAATCATGGTGGTGCACCACATGAAATTAAAAATGAAATGGTTGAAATGTATGTATGCCCTGCATGTGGCAACACAATCCGTGCGGTGGTATTTAATGGTTTATTACAGAGACCATTTCCAAAATACTGTTCTGAGTGCGGAAAGGCATTAAAAGCTCCATCGTAGGAGTAATAAAAAAAGGACTGCCCCTCGCAAAAGCAGTCAAGAAACAATGGATAACCTATTGCTAATTATAGCATAGGAGGAAAACAAATGGTAGAGATAACGACAGAAGAAATTGGCTACATGAAAAAAATCTTAGAGTGCTATTACTTTGCACAGGATCAGCAGCAAAAAGAATTAAGACATGCCCTTGAACTGCAAATTCTTCTTGAACAAGAATGCAAAGTATCCGGTATGCCTTATGATAGCTATGGGAACGGGTGCTCGGTGAGCTTCCCAGAAGGCTCATATTTGCAACAATTGAGTATCGAAATCGCAACTCATGATGTTGATGCTAAACGCTGGATGCAAAAGTTTAAAGGTCTGGACAAGACACACAAAATAAACTATCGCCTTAACCGGCTTCCAAAAGACCAGAAAGAAACTTTACTGAGCGTATACCGCCGTGGTATCAGCGTGTACAAGCTTGCAGAGAAGGCTGGAATAAGCACTCAGGCATATCATGATCGTATCAATACAGCAATCCGGCATATGCTGGAAGTAGAATAGAGAATCAAATAATCTGAATAGAGAAAGTAGGCTAGGTGACTGGTCTGCTTTCTTGTACAAATTTTTCAGGAAATTTTCGCTGTTGCGTGGCAGGCCGGAACAGTTTTTACCTATTACGCCCCCTTTTCTTCACCGCATAGGGGGTACACACATATTTTCCAAAAACCCTTTATTTAAGGCGTTTTTCGTCATTTTGAAAATGCGAAAGTTCGTGAAAAGTTGTTGACTGGATAGCATAATGTAGGTGCAAGGCAGGAGATACCAAACCAATGACCACGAATCATACATCTGTCTTGCATCATCCAGAAGGTGGCAGAAAATCCTTAGTATAAAGCCGTTACAAAATCCCGGGACGTGCGGACATTGTACAAGGAGGTGATGCCATGACACAGCTTATCAAAGAGCTGCGGTTGTTGATCAATGCTATTGCTAGATTGATCCAGACAATAAAAAAAGAAGGCTAACCCACGACAGCCGCCTTCTGGGTCTATTTTATAACAATTTGCCAGTAATGGCAAGGGAGGAAAAGAAAATGGAAAAAATCTATTATGAAATCAATGAGGAAATGGCAAGACAAGCAAAGGCTATGCATTCAATGGATGATTATATTGCAAATAGTGAAACAGAAAGCTATAGAAAAGTTGTTGATGAAGTACATGAAATAGGACAAGCAGCAAAGGAAAGAACAATAGAGGATAAACATGAGTACATTGATTATTTGTGTGATAAATTTGCAAAAAATTCGCTGAGTATGTTAATAAGGGGCTTAGCATTAAGATGCAATGTCCCTCAGTGCTGGTATGCGGACCTGCGAATTTTCCTACCAGAAAAAAGGAGAAGCAGAACATTGCAAGAGATAATCACAGAAAATATTATGATGATAAGCTAGCACCAATTGTTGACAAGATCCAGAAGCTGGGAACTGGCACAGAGGTTATCCGTGCCGGCGATCCATTGGTAATCGAAAAATTGAATGACAAGTTGGAAAGTCTGTTGGAGGAGCAGGCGAGAATGAAACAGGAAAATGCCTATTACAGAAAAAATAAAACAATGGTCGGATGTGGAGGGATCAGCGATGAAGAAGCTGAAAAGATGGATCGTTATATTGCTGAATACAACGGATCAAGAGCGCCTCACATGAGTTTCTCGCTAACCAATATCAATAACAAAATCAAGGCGGCAAGACAGCGGATTCAGGAGCTTTCCAAAATCAAAGAAAAAGGTACTGAAGAAACCAAAACAGAATATTTTAAAGTAGTTGAGAATGCAGAAATCATGCGGTTGCAATTGATATTTGACGGCAAGCCAGACGATAAGATCAGAGCTATATTAAAATCAAACGGCTTTCGGTGGTCACCTAAAAATGGAGCATGGCAGAGGCAATTAACAAATAACGCTAGATGGAGCGTTAAACGAGTGATTAGCGCTATCAAGGATATGGAGGCAACATCATGAAAACAGTAAAATTACAAGGGATATACTCACCACAGAAAGCTAAACCAGCGGGTATGCTGGTTAAGGGTGATGTCGTGATGTGGAACTTTGGCTATAAAAGCGAAGTTGTAGACATCATTATGAGCAAAACCGGCAAAACGATAACCGCCTTGCTAAAAAGCGGTGATGGAATCACCAGAACAAGGCGATTAGGCGTCAATACATCAATCGCTATTGAGGAGATGGGCAAAAAATGAACAAATCTAGCATAATAGGCGTTTATAACGCCTCAGCACAAGAAATATCCATTGATTACAACGGTTTTAATTATCTGGTCGTATTTGGTGAGCATGTAAACGGCGGATATTTCGCAATCATAAATCATAGTGTCTGCGGGGATCTGGCAGGGTTAAAGGATGTTGGTTATAACGCCGAGAGTATTGGCAATGCTGTTAAAAATTATGATACCGGAAAGGTTCTGGCGCTTGCTATTGCAGCGTTTGCGGAGGTGTGACATGCCATTGCAAAATATCATATTTATCTATGTGTTTTACAGAGTATGCCGCCTATTGTGGGAGGCAGGGACGGAAGGAAAAGGAAATGAAAGATAAAGTGTTAATGGCTGCCGGAATCGTCATTGTAGCGGTTATCAGCTTTGTGACTGGATTATATGTGCAGCGTGAGCGTATTGCTCACAACGCTGTTGTGACCTACGAGGAGCGCAATGGCACTGCATGGGTTTATATGTCTATTGATGGCAATGTGTACGCATACGACCCCGTAACGGGGCGCAAGGAGGAATAAAAAATGGATAATAAAGTGATGACATGCAAGAGTTTAAAAAGTAATGGTGTAAAACTATTTGAGCGTGATAGGTATAACGACGGCCTGTATATCGGCAGTTATACATATTACTACTGCCAAGGTGATAGGATATTCTGCCACGAATATAACCGTAATGATCTCACTTACACAGGTGGGGAAAACTGCTGCTATCCTGTGGTTGTTGATGCAAGCAAAGAAGATAACTGGTTTGAAATAATAACATGTGATATTAGGGATTTATCTATATTTGATAAAATCAATGATATGATGGATTACGTATCCTACCATTACGATATGGCATGGGATAAATTAAAAATTGAGTTATTAGCAATTTTGGGATGGGATGTTAAAAATGATTAAAGTAATTTTTAAAATAATGGGATGGTGCATCTTGGCACCTGTAGCAATCGCCGTTGGCATGCTGCAATGGGTCTCAAAATCTTACAAATAGTCGGCCTGATCTGGTCGGCTTTCTTTTGGTTTTCCACCTGATTTTACTGAGTTTTCCGCTTGACTCATCAAGTTGACAAATCTTCAAAATTGTGTTATTCTTTGGCTAAGTTATAAAAGGCAGTGCTCTTGTGAGTGCTGCTTTTTTTGTTACTCTCTGGTTAAACAGCTCTTAGATAGCTTTAAAACAGTGATGTATAGAGTATATAGCTACTACCTAGGCTAATAGTTTTTTTAAAGATTTAAAAGCTTTAAAAGATCTTTAAAAGATTAAAAGATTTAAAAAAAGAAAAATAACACAAAAAGAAAAAAAAGTGAGGTGAGAACATGGAGAAGCACTACAAAGGATTTTACCAGTATTGCAAAGGCAGAGCGTTGAAGGATATTGCCAAGGATTTAAACACCACTGAGGGTACTGTTAAAAGCTGGATGACTCGGTACAACTGGGTTGATAAACGTAACTGCTGTAGGGCAGAGGATGGATCGGTGGATCTGGAAAAAGCCAGAGGATTCCTTAAGGGGAAAGGTAACGTAGAGCCAGTGCATAGATGGGAAGCTGTGGAAGAAGACCAAGGCAAGAAGAACCTTAACGACATGTTAGCAGAATCACCTCATGATGATGATTTCAAGCTGTTTGTACAACAGACATTAACTAATTCAGTGCGTAGTCTAGGAGTATCTAAAGCTACTACAGATTATGAATGTCAATTACGTATAGTAGAGTATTTTAAAACATGTATTCATGATGGTTATATACCAACAATGGAAGGTTTATGGCTATGTTTAGGTATTGGACAGACTTGTTTCTATGACTGGTGTAACGGAAAATCGGGAACAGTTCGTGCGGAGCTATTACAAAATGCAAAACTTTGTATTCACGAGTTCAACACACAGCTAGCGATTGCGGGTCGTATGGACAAGGTTTTATACATGTTTATTTCCAAAAACCGGCAAGACATGAAAGACCAAGTGGACACCGTAGTAACTCACAACAACGTGCTTGGCAGCACAGCAGACAAAAACGAGATAGCAAGCCGTATAGCTGAGCAAGCTGACAATCTGCCGGAAGATGGCTGATAAATGGCAGAAAAGAGCCGAATGTTAATACATCCTTAACACAAAACACGATAAATAAAGGCTTTATAACTGTTTTTGTTAGCTTATATGCCTTGGTTTGTTAGCTTATAAAGGCTACTTGTTAACATGCTGCATCCGGTTCTGTGGTAGCTTGCTTCATGGTTCAATTCAGTTGATCCAATGGCATGACCCCACCCCCTCCCTATAGGGCAGTTTGCATATACCCCCTTCTCAGTCCCACCACCAAATTTTTCGTAAAAAGGCGCATACTTTTCTCTCTATTTTAGCCCTTAAAATCTCCCATTTGAGACCTACTTGGTGTATACTTAAAACAGCAGGAAAAAGGTGGTAAATTGCATACACGATTATGCATACTGATAGGAGAGGATTTCTATGATATTTGAACAAAATGAATTATGTGAAATATATGTAAACCTTTTTAATTGGCTTGCTGGTCATTCTTCAGGGAATAGTCACGCTTATAAAAGTTACCATAACAGTATGGATAAAAAAATATGGAAGCCATTATTCTCTAAAATTGAAGAAATCCAGATTAAAGAGACAAAAACAAAAGAAGAAATTGATTTTTTAGAAAAAGTGATATATAGAGGTGATATGCATAGGTTACAAATCGCAAAAAAAATGAAGAACGGATATATTGACCGTAGAAAAAATTATTTTTCATGGTCTAAAACAATTAATGGTGTTACAGCAAAACCACTTTCATACTGTGGTAATTGTCTACATATATTAGCTAACACAAAAAATGAATATGCGTTTGATGTATTTGGATTCTTATATCATATTATTACTTATAGATATAAATTTATGCCATCTCAAGATTACGATATAAGAATTTTATGCCGGTACGAGGAGGAAGAAGAAATAGTATTCCCTGTTGCAAAAAATACTATAATTTCTGTAAGTATTGAAAATGTTAAAGATTTAAGCAAATATCCTAATAATAATTTGATTAAGGAGAATGAATGGTTTAGAAAGTAATAAATACTATTCAATCACAATTTATGTAGAAATAAAGCGGGAACACTGGCTCATCGGTGATGCGGTGGGTGACGAAGCGTTAAGTGTTGGTGTACAAGAGGCGGTAAGGTACACGTTAGGCCTTTGATTGCGGGAGCTGCATTAGTGCCAACATAGCGGCCGTAGCGCCGATGGTAGACTGAACGCCTATCAAGGAAGCGTACCACTCAGTCTTTTTTTATGGCTTATACTTGGTATCTGAAAATCTTTTGGAGGCCATGCTTTCGGCAACAATCTTCCATTGCGCCGGATAGTAACCAAGGCATGAGAGTAGCAGGAATGGAAGCTGCAAACTCTTTAATGGGGTATCGTTACGAATTTGGAATCGCATATATAACGATGCCTGCCTATCAGTGATGATGACTTGGCGGTTCAAGGAAATTAGCTTGATAGGATTATTTGTATCAGTGGCGGAATAGGTAGACGCATAGTATAACAACAGCTTGCGTGGTAAAGTACACGAAGAGTATGGCGAGATGCATTTCGACTGGTGCATTATGCAAGGTGCAAATCCCTGCCTGGTACAATTTATCTGATCCACGAACGTGGAAACAGGATCGAGAACGCATTGCGTTGTCTGAACAGCGGTAAGGAATCTTACGGGACTTACTGCGGCCGTGGCGGCAGGCTGAAGACCGTTGCTCTGGAGTGTATGCTGAACGCTATCCCCTCTACGGCAGGAGGAAAAGCCAATTATAAAGCACATAGAAGCCGCCCGATATATGGGAACCGGTTGTACATGTGCTTTTCTATTTGCTCAATTTGATAGATTTCATAACCTCGGCATAAGGGGAATCGCTTACTGAAACCGGATGCCAAAGACGATAGCAGACAGTCACCGGCTTAAAATCTGCACATACACGGAAAAAGGGAGAGAACCTCCCTTTATATACCTCTGGTGTAAAGGAAACATAACGGTCTCCAAAACCGTTGCTCTCAGTTCGATTCTGAGGAGGTATGCCAATATTTCCGATTAGCCAAATGGAAAGGCAATGGACTTTGAATCCATGAGTTCTGGTTCGACCCCAGAATCGGAAACCATTTAACACTTCTGAGCGGTTGTATTTGAGATTAAAGTAGCCAAGCATCAGATAGGCTTGCTTAAATACGTAGAACGATACCACGCTCATTCGTATACACGGTTTCACTCAAATAATAGAGTGATGTGGCAGTACATGGTTTTTCTCCTCCAACTTGCGTAAATATACCTCCCTTTCTGTTTTTATCCTTTATGTTTATGTACTGCAAAATACAAAAAAGCTGCACAGTACCTATCGCCTTGTCTGTGTTGCAAATCATTAACATTTTTTTATATCCCTTTTCATGCTATATTATTATAGAAAGGGTGGATGAAAATGATTAAAGAATTTCTAAATTGTTTAACGGCAAATCAACAGCCGAAGTATCACGTATCAGAAGAAAGGGATATTACATTAGATAGAAAAAAGATAATTTATTTAGTTAATCAAATTGAATATTTTACCAACTATAGAAAAGAACGTTTCTATATAGCGATTTTCCTTTTTGTTTTAGTAGCATTAGAAATTGCCATGGTTATTGTGAAATATGAGGTCATAATAAGGGTAATGGAAAGCATAATGGCTCCTCTGATAATATCAGGAATGATACTCTATATGGAAACTAAAGGTGATTCATACATTGCTCTAATGAATTATGAAAATGAATTATATGATATATGTGAATACATAAGGTTAAATGATAGCCTAAAAGAAAATGAATATTATATATTATTATATATCAATACGAATAAAGAGAAATATACAAGAAAAAATCCATTTGATGCAGATAAAGCGAGAGGTTTAAAATGAAAGTGAGATGATGGTGATGAAAGTCATGTATTATATGGAGGTTAAATGAAGACGATTGAATTAATTAACATCCTTCTTGAACAACGTGACTGCAAAAGATACCAAAATCTGGATGATTTATTTGAACTTCTACGAATATATGAGCCTGAAGACATGGTGCATGCACACCGGCTTAATAAGGTAGTTCGTGATGTGTCTGTAAAGCAATCAAAAAATGCATTTTTACCAATATCAGAGAGAGAACGTTTCATACAACTGTATAAGCGTTCTCTTTTATTTGATGCGCCGATAGATTTTGATGCGTATTTGCTTTATGTAGAATTTGATCGGGACCCAGATAAACGATTCTATTTGCCACGGCGAAAAATACTAAAGGATAAGCTTATTCGGCACCTTCAGGACTTAGCCGATGATGTGATAGACATATTAACGATTTCAATGCCACCAGGTACCGGTAAATCAACTGCCGGTATTTTCTTTTTATCATGGCTAATGGGAAGGAATCCAGAAAAATGTAATCTAGCATCTGGTCATGCTGACGGATTGACCAGAGGTTTTTATGATGGTGTTATGTCTATAATCACTGACCCCGAGTATCTTTGGCACGATGTGTTTCCCGATGTTCAATTGGTCAATAAAAGTGCAAAATATGAAACACTTGATTTGGATAAGGTTAAGCGATTTCCTTCGTTAACTTGTAGAGCTATAGATGGATCCTTGACTGGAGCAACACGATGTGAAGGAATACTTTATGTCGATGACCTTGTATCCGGTATAGAGGAAGCTTTGTCTATTGATCGTATGGACAGGCTGTGGATGAAATACTTTAATGATTTGAAGTCACGTAAGAAAATGAAGTGTAAAGAACTCCATATAGCAACACGATGGTCTGTACATGATCCTATCGGTCGGCTTGAAAGAGATAACGAAAATAATCCTCGAGCAAGATTTATTTGCATTCCAGCTCTGGATGAAAATGGTGAATCCAACTTCAATTATGATTTTGGCGTAGGCTTTGATACTGAGTATTTCAAAAACATTGAGAAAGATATGGATGAAGTATCATTCTTGGCGCTTTATATGAATCAGCCTATTGAGCGTGAAGGACTACTGTTTCCGGAAAAAGAACTCCGGTATTTCAATGGGATACTTCCGCAGATTAAACCAGATTGTATATATTCTGCATCTGACGTTGCGTGGGGCGGTGGAGATAGCTATTCACAACCATTTGGTTATCAGTTTGGTGAAGATGTATACATCCCTGATTGGATATTCGATAAAGGTGATAAGACAGTGACAAGACCAAGAGTAATTGGCAAAATGTCGCTACATAAACCACATCTATCAAAATTTGAAGCAAACAATGGTGGCCATGAGTATTCAGATAAAGTGGATGAAGAATTGAGGAAGATTGGCGTTCATATGAATATCACATCCGAAGTGTCTCCGAGCAATAAGTCAAAGTTATCAAGGATAATCAGATGGGCACCGGATATAAAACGCTTCATCTTTGTTGATAAAGCCAATAGAAGTAAGGAATACGACAAGGCAATGAAAGAATTGACAACGTTTCTTCAGACAGGGAAATCACCACATGATGATTCTCCGGATAGCCTCGCTATGCTGGCAGAATTGATATATGAAGGTGGAACAAGTTATGAAATCGGTGATAGGCCGTTTTAGAAAGGAAAATTGTATGAAAAAGAAAAGCAGAGAGATTAGAGCAGCGCCGCCTGCACCATGCAGTAAGAAAACAGAGTGCAAAGGTAGAGTATGCAGCAATCCGGCATGTGAAGACTGGCGCATCTATAGAAACAAGTATTTAATCAAAGGGTAAGCAGGCACTATATGTGCTTTTTTATTACCAGAAGGGAGGTGGATGGATGATAGAGATAGAATTGTTTGGCAGACAGGAAATATTCATACCACGGCAAGAAATAACGGAAGAAACACTTCCTAAAATATTGGCAAGGGCAATGGCTATCCATTCTACCAATGCAGCGCAGATACACTATCTTTGGAATTACTATAAGGGAAAGCAACCTATTCTTGAAAGAGTAAAGAGAGTACGACCCGAAATATGCAATAAGCTAGTAATCAATCATGCATATGAAATCATGAATTTCTACATGGGATATGTTTTTGGTGATCCTATCCAGTATGTGCAGCGAGGAATACACGGTGCAAAAGAAGGATACTCTGATGTAAACAATGTATCTATGCTTAATGAGCTTATGGCTGATGACGATAAAGCTTCAAAAGACCGGGAGTTAGGTGAATGGATGCTTGCATGCGGTGTCGGATACCGGATGACTATGCCGGCAGTTGATGACGATGCAGTATTTGAAACTGAGATATTAGACCCTAGAGTTACATTCGTTGTGAAGGATACTGGCTTTGGTAAGAAGCCTTGGCTTTGTGTGACCTTCAATAAAAAGATGAACAAAGGATTTGAGTATTATGAAATGTTCGGATATACCAAGGATGTGTTCTTCACCTGTGAGGAATTCAATTCTACTTATCGAAAATACAGAATAGAAAACCATGTTTTGAATCAATTGCCTATTGCTGAATATCCATTAGGTACTGTCAGGCTTGGCGCTTTTGAACCGGTGCACTCTATTTTGAATGCTATTAATAATGTGGAATCAAATAGAAGTGATGGTATTGAACAAAAAATTCAAAGTTTCTTAAAATTTTTAAATTGTGATATCGTCCCAGAAAAATTCGATGAATTCAGGGAAAAAGGCATGATAAAGATTAAGGTTCCGCAAGGCAGTAGAGGCGATGTTGAATATGTAGAGGTTGATTTAAACCAAACGGATTCACAAATATATGTAGATTCCTTATACCAAAAAATGCTGCAAATCGCAGGCGTGCCAGATAGAAATGCTTCCGCCGGTGGAAATACCGGACAAGCACTTATTATCGGTCAGGGATGGTCTAACGCCGAAGCTAGAGCGAAATCCATAGAACTTTCATTCAAGCGTAGTGAAAAATTGTTTTTGAAGATGGTGCTGAGAATTATTCAGGATACGTTGAATGTAGAGCCACAATTAAGGCAGCTGAAACTTTGGGATATTGATATCAAGTTCACACGAAATAAAACGGACAGCATACTAGTTAAGGCACAAGCGTTACTTAATCTGTTGGAAGCAGGAGTGCATCCACGTATTGCATTTACTATTTGTGGACTGTTTAACGACCCAGAGCAGGCGTATGTTGATTCACAGCCATACTTAAATGCCAAATGGCTAAGAGATTTGAAGACGAATGTACAAGAAGGCGATATCAAAAATGAAAATGATGTCTTGCCAAAATTACCGGTTACCGGATAATGACCTGAATAAGTCATTACGAAAATAAACTGTTCATTTTTTATTGCCTGATCCACAGGCATATGTGGATGAATCCTACAGCGTAGCAACGCTATATAAATGCTAAGGAGAATGATATTTATGGAATGGATTAAAAAGATTATCGAAAAGCACACAGGAGAAGACGGCAAACTGAATCTCGCTGATGCAATCAAGGAAATCAATAAAGAGGCACCTAAAAATGTAGTGCCAAAAGATGTATACAATACCGTTGCAGCGGAGAAAAAGACTGCTGAAGCTAAGGTGAAAGAATACGAAGGAACACAATTATCTGAGGCTGAAAAACAGCAGCAGGCCATTGACGAAGCTAATGCTGAAAAAGAAAAATATCAGAAGATGGCAAATAAACTGGAAGTTGAAAAAGTCCTGATTACTGCCGGCATGCAGGAAGATGATTATAAGGATTTTATCGACGGTATTGTTACAAGTGATAAAGATGCATCTGTATCTGTAGCAACAGCTATGGCAACGACCTTTAAAACAAGAATGGCGGCCGCTGAAGCGCAGGCAAAGAACGATCAGCTGAAAAATACACCACGTCCAGGTGGTGGAGATGGTAGCAGCGGAGAAACGAAACCAAAAGATGTTCAGTTGGCAGAACAACTGGCTGAAACTGCTAATACGCAGGGTGGATTCACAGCATATTTGAAAGGAGAATGAAATAATGAAGGTGACTTATAGAGAGTTTGGTAGTGGAATCAACGTAGTAAGTAATGAGCATTTTGTTGCTATTCCATATCATGTTGATTTTAGCAAAGTAACAGAAATAGCGTATGGTGAAGTAAAAGTAGTTAAGGCAGGAACACCAATGGCAAAGAATGGTATCAAGGCCACGGTAACTGAAGGAAAATCAAACGCTATCGGTATACTGATGCATGATGTGTATGATGATAACCCAAATACTTCATTGATAGTTCATGGTTTTGTCGATAAAACAAAGGCAGAGAAAAATACTGGTGAGACTTACGATGAAGCTACACTGGCGGCATTGCCGATGATTCAACTTTTATAGGAAAGGAGATTGAAAAAAAATGAGATTGATTGATGTATATAGCGCCAAAGCGTTAGCAGCTTATTTTACGCATGCGCATAGTAACGACAGACCATATCTTGGACTGACATTATTTCCGAGAAAGAAAAAGATGGGATTGGATTTAAAATGGATCAAGGGATATAAGGGGTTGCCTGTACCACTGAACCCAAGCGCATTTGATACGAAATCAAAAGGCAGAGGGAAATTGAAAATGCAGGATGTTAGCACACAGATGCCTTATTTTAAGGAGCATGTAATGGTTGATGAAGAAGATGAACAGGAAATCTTACGTGTTACTGAGGCTGGCGATCCGTATGCTCAGCAGGTACTTGACCACATCTATACTAAAGCAGATGATTTAATTATTAGCGCAGATGTCGTAGCTGAACGTATGATTTGGATGCTTCTGGCAGCAGAAAATGGTAAACCTGGTATTGATATCACAGCTGATGGTGCGAGCTATCAGTATGATTATGATGAATCTGGAGAGTACAAGGCAGAGCACTTTGTGGAATTGACAGGCACAGATATGTGGAGTGACCATGAAAATTGTGATCCTATTGCAGATGCTCAGATGGTAATTGATAAAGCATTGGCAAAAGGTGTTATTCTTAAGGCAATGGTCATTAGTCCTAAGACGATGAGTAATCTTGTTAAAAGTAAGAAAATTGCTTCATATATCCTTGCTCAGAACTCAACAGCAAACATTTATATGAACAAAGCCAGAGTCAAAGAAGTCTTTAAAAACGAACTCAATATTGAAATTATTGTTTATGAAAAGCTCTTTAAAGACTATGATGGCAAAGACAAGGCATATTACCCTGATACGATGGCCACATTCTTACCAGAAGGCGCATTAGGTAATCTGTGGTATGGAACATCCCCGATTGAGCGAAAGGCGTTGGGATCAAAAGATGCTAATGTATCTCAGGTTAATACTGGAGTAAACATTATGGTAACTCAGGAACATGATCCTGAAAATACAAAGACAGTGGTAGATGAAATCGTATTGCCGTCATTTGAATGTATGGATTCAGTATATTTGCTGAAGCATAGTGCGTAGGAGGTAAATGAATATGGGAAGACCAACTAATGCTGAAATCGCTGCAAAGAAAGCCGCAGAAGAAGAAAAACGTAAAGCTGATGCGTTAGCTCAGCAAATTACTGGCGCTGAAGAAAGCGAGAGTGATTCTGCTAACAATGCAAATCCTGATGTCGCTCAGGATGACGGTAAAGAGGTTCCGACTGACCTGCCAGAAGATAAACCGGAACAGGTTATCGCAGAACATGTAGAAGATATGCCAGAATCAACTATCACAGCGCCTACTTCTAAAGCAGATTATGTAACATACGATCACACGGTCAAAGTAAACGGAAAATTCTACGCAACTGGTGAAAGAGTACCAGTAGACTAGGATGATTCATGATGACCTATGATGAGCGAAAGCAATTACTCTTCCGCCGGATAAAAGATGGTCTTCCTGCTGAGCTACTTGTGAATCAAGGAGATGTCATGCCATTGAGCATCGACACTCCTTTTGTTCCTTTTAACGCTGAATTGAGTCAGTATCTTGATGATTTAATGCTCATGGCTAGAGAAATCATCTTTGAAAACCAGTATCCATTTGACGATCAAGAGAGACCGGCTGATGTCATGCCAAGATATCACATGCTGCAAATACGTATCGCTATAGAAATCTTCGTCAAAGAAGGGGCGGAAGGAGAAATCGTTCATTCTGAAAGTGGTGTATCCAGAACTTACACAAGCTCAGATATTTCACCGGCATTGTTGAATCAGATAACTCCGATGTGCAGCGTATGAGGATGTTGAGCAGAAACAAGCAGCGGTTATATATTGCATCACAAATCATGGATGATGAGCTTGTAGATTCACATGGAAATCGACCATTTGATAAACCGTTTTTATTTTGTGAAAATCTGGCCAGTGTAGATGGGAAATCTGAAAAAGAAGAATATGGTGATCGTGTGAGAAATATGTATAAATCGGTTGTCATGCGTAAGAAGTGGGCTGGCAGCATCAAAGAAAACGATGTAGCTTATCTGGATGGAATTACACCTGATGGAGAAGCTCAGAACGGTGCATATGCAAATTATCGTGTTGAATCTGTAAGAAATACATCATTGAACATGATGACGATTTATTTTGAGAAGCTGCCATAAAGAGAGGGGTGATGCAATGAAATTGGTAAATGTTAAGGATCCGAACATTGAAATTGATGTTTGTGATTATATGGTGCCGGACTATCTTGGCACCCATGAATGGAAGTTGCCTGATAAAAAGGTGAATAAGAAACAGTCAAGCAAGCAATTTGATATTCAGAAGGATAAGAAAGAAGATAAATAATGTCTGTAATCAAAAGACACTTTCAAGTCAATTTGAAAGGTATGAAGCTCATGCAGAAGAAAATTGATAATCTGCAAAATGCTATGCCGCAACTTGGTCAGAGATTCATAGAAATGTCACTTGATTATCTTTATGAGAGAGCCGCTTTTTACATTGAATCTTCTACTGGTAACGGTGGATATGAGCCAACTGGTGAGTTATTAGCCGGTTTGAAAAAGGATTATGAGTTAGGAAAAGTATTTAATGACTGCGTTCATGCGGCATGGGTTGAATATGGTACTGGAATGATTGGCACTGGTACACATCCAAATCCTCCGACCGGTTATCAGTATGATGTCAATGCACATGGTGAACAAGGATGGACATATCTAGGTGATGACGGTAAGTTTTATCATACTCAGGGATTAACCGCACACCGGTTTATGTATAACGCTATAACTGATTATCGAATGAACTACAAAAAGATTTTCAGCCAAGCATTTAATGAAGTAGTGGGAGGTGCTATCTAATGAATCAGAAATACTTTGATATCGTCTTCCAAGGATTGAATGATCATATCATCATGCACAGCGAAATTAAAGCAAAGGTATTAGACAGGCCGAACACGGAAATATATCCGAAAATCGTTGTAACTGAAATAACGAATACATCTAAATTAAATCTTGGTAGGATGGAGTCATATTCGTTTTTGGGGTATGAAATAGGTATTTATGCAAAAAACACAACTATCAATGGAAAGGCTATGGATGCTATGGATATCGCTCGCTATCTGCAAGGTGTAGTGGCTGATTATATGGATTATGAATTGCATATGAAGCGAGCTATGTCAGACTATAAAGATAACGTTGATAATTCGCTATACTGCATCATTATGCGATATAACGCAAATGGAAGCGACTATCGAAGTCGCTTCTTTTAAGGAAAGGAGTTCATTATTATGAATGGTTTGGATTTTGGAATTCAAAAAATGACAGAACGCTTTTTTTCAGGAATGGGTTCATGTCTTTGTTACAAAAATGAAAGTGGTAAATTTTCTGTTCTAGTATTAACAGAAACGGTACCGGCTTTTGCTTCAACACCTGAAGCTATTGAAGCAAAATATACTACTTCTGATACAACGACAAAAATCGAGGGTATGAAAACATTGGAGGACAAGGAATTTGAATTTTTTGTTCACCGTGATTCAATCAATCGTTTAGAGAAACTTAAAGGGAAAGAATTAGAATTACTGCGTGTTAACGCTGATCTAACTGGTGAACGTGTCAATGGTACATTGTCTTATACTATGTCTGATAGTCAGAATGGCGAAGCTCAAAAAGGTAATATCAAGATTACTCCTACGGACTATATTGGTTATGTTGAGAATGTATTACCTCTGGTACAGGCTACTGTCACCTTTAAAACACCGATTGATTGGAAATGTGAGTTGGATAAAACGGATGGTACGTATACAAAGGATATCGAATTGAATTTTGCCGAAGGAACATTCACAGCTACAGTAAAAGATTCAACTATTGCTACAGCTGCTGTTTCAGATAATAAATTGACAATCACAGGTAAGGCAGAAGGCTCTACGATTGTTACCCTGAAAGCTTCTTGTGAAGGTTATGCATCATGGGAAACTACAATCTTAGTTATCGTTCCAAAGGCAGTCGTAGCACCTGGATCGTAAGAATCGAAACAATAGCGCTCGGTCAATGCCGGGCGCTTGTAATT
>OCAS01000937.1_pt1 | contig 18150 bp, 9 predicted proteins | sample 1550751 | NCBI WGS metagenome assembly OCAS01 (sample SAMEA2580301, study PRJEB22360) | human gut metagenome | biome: human gut; feature: human-associated habitat; material: faeces | place: Denmark | collected 2008/2010
GGACGGCTCGTGATTCCAAGTTTTTTTCCTGCATTGGTAAGACTCTGTCCGCTCAGGACTGTCTCTGTCGTATTCGGCATTACTTCTGCTGCGTCTGCAGCTGCCTTATCATACGTCAGCGTTACGGTATTATTGGCAGTCCATCTTGCATAGACCGTCATGCTTTCCGTAATCTTATCCTCCTGGGTAAATCGTCTTCCTCCATCCGCGTTCGTATACCAGCCCGCGAAGGTATATCCTGGACGGCTCGTTCTTCCGAGCTCTCTTCCTGCACCTGTAAGACTCTGACCGCTCAGGACTGTCTCTTCGGCGTTTGGTTCTACCGTTGCCGCATCTGCTGCATTCTTATCATACGTCAGCGTTACTTCGGCATTCGCTGTCCATTTCGCATAGACCTTCATGTTTTCTTTGATCGCAAATGCTTCATCAAACGGCTGGCCGCCTCCATTCACTTCTGTATACCAGCCTCCAAAGGTATAGCCGGGACGACTCGTTTTTCCAAGCTCTTTTCCTGCATCTGCGAGACTCTGACCGCTCAGAACAGTCTCTGTCGTATTCGGGTTTACCGCCACCGCATCATCTGCTGCCTTGTCATACGTCAGCATAACTGAATCATTGGGAATCCACTTCGCAAATACAATCATACTGCCAGCAATTGCGGTATCTGCAGTAAACGGTTCCCCATTTCCATCTTTACCCGTATACCAGCCTCCGAAGGTATATCCTGGACGGCTTGTGCTTCCAAGCGTTTTTCCGGCATTGGTAAGGCTCTGGCCACTCAGGACTGTCTCCACTGTATTGGGAACTACCGTCGTCGCATCGTCTGCTGCCTTATCGTACGTCAGAGTTGCTTCTCCATTGGGAATCCATGCAGCATAGACTGTCATACTATCTTCAATTACAATGGTTTCATCAAACCGATCTCCGGTGCCGCCGGCCGCTGTGTACCAGCCTCCGAACGTATATCCCGGACGGCTTGTGCTTCCAAGTTTTTTTCCAGCAAGTGCAAGACTCTGACCTCTCAGAAGCTCCTCCGTTGTACTCGGAACTACCGCTGTCGCATCTGCTGCTGCTTTATCATACGTTAAAGTTACTTTTTCATTTGCAATCCAGTTTGCATAGACTGTCATACTCTTTACGATAGCAATTTTCTCATCAAACGGGCTTCCATTTCCATTTTTCTCTGTATACCAGCCTCCAAACGTATATCCGGGACGGCTTGTGCTTCCAAGTCCTTTCCCTGCATTCGCAAGACTCTGACCACTCAGGACTGTCTCTGCTGTATTTGGAACGACTGCGGCCGCATCGTCCGCATCCTTGTCATAGGTCAGTGTTACCTCAGCATTCGGAGTCCACTTCGCATAGACGGTCATATCTTTTTCAATTGCCGTTTTTTCGCTTATTCGGGTTCCAGCCCCAGCCGTTTCTGTGTACCAGCCTCCAAATGTATATCCTGGACGGCTTGTGCTTCCAAGAACTTTACCAGCATCAGCAAGGCTCTGACCGCTCAGTACTGTTTCTGTCGTATTTGGAACAACATCCGATGCATCACTCGCTGCTTTGTCATAGGTCAGTGTTACTGCTGTATTCTCAGTCCATTTCGCATAGACGGTCATACTTACTTTAATTGCAGCTGTTTCGTCGAACTGATTTCCAGCTCCATTCTCTTCTGTATACCAGCCTCCAAACGTATAGCCCGGACGGCTTGTTCTTCCAAGTTCTTTCCCAGCATCTTTAAGGCTCTGGCCACTGAGGACGGTCTCTGCTGCATTTGGTACTACCGCTGTCGCATCATCCGCTGCCTTATTATAAGTCAGTGTTACGTCGGCATTGGGAATCCAGTTTGCATAGACAGTCATGCTCTTCTCAATTGCAGTCTTTTCATCAAACGTTTTTCCGGCTCCGTTTTCTTCTGTATACCAGCCGCCAAACGTATAGCCGGGACGGCTTGTTTTTCCGAGATCCTTTCCAACACCAGCAAGGCTCTGACCGCTCAGTACTGTCTCCGTTACACTTGGAATTACCTCTGTGGCGTCCTTCGCCGACTTATCATAGGTAAGTGTTACATTGGCATTTGCTGTCCATTTCGCATAGACTGTCATGCTCTTTTCAATTACAACGTCTTTATCAAACGGCTTTCCGGCTCCATTCTCCTCTGTAAACCAGCCTCCAAATGTATAGCCCGGACGGCTTGTTTTTCCCAGCTCTTTTCCTGCATTTGCAAGACTCTGGCCACTCAGGACTGTCTCCGTTGTATTTGGCATTACCTCCGCTGCGTCATTTGCCGCCTTATCATACGTCAGGCTTACCTCCGCATTTGCTGTCCATTTTGCATAGACGGTCATGCTTTCTTTCACTGCAAAGGTTTCATCGAACTGTTTTCCAGCTCCATCTGCTTCTGTATACCAGCCTCCAAAGGTATAGCCGGGACGGCTCGTGATTCCAAGTTTTTTTCCTGCATTGGTAAGACTCTGTCCGCTCAGGACTGTCTCTGTCGTATTCGGCATTACTTCTGCTGCGTCTGCAGCTGCCTTATCATACGTCAGCGTTACGGTATTATTGGCAGTCCATCTTGCATAGACCGTCATGCTTTCCGTAATCTTATCCTCCTGGGTAAATCGTCTTCCTCCATCCGCGTTCGTATACCAGCCCGCGAAGGTATATCCTGGACGGCTCGTTCTTCCGAGCTCTCTTCCTGCACCTGTAAGACTCTGACCGCTCAGGACTGTCTCTTCGGCGTTTGGTTCTACCGTTGCCGCATCTGCTGCATTCTTATCATACGTCAGCGTTACTTCGGCATTCGCTGTCCATTTCGCATAGACCTTCATGTTTTCTTTGATCGCAAATGCTTCATCAAACGGCTGGCCGCCTCCATTCACTTCTGTATACCAGCCTCCAAAGGTATAGCCGGGACGACTCGTTTTTCCAAGCTCTTTTCCTGCATCTGCGAGACTCTGACCGCTCAGAACAGTCTCTGTCGTATTCGGGTTTACCGCCACCGCATCATCTGCTGCCTTGTCATACGTCAGCATAACTGAATCATTGGGAATCCACTTCGCAAATACAATCATACTGCCAGCAATTGCGGTATCTGCAGTAAACGGTTCCCCATTTCCATCTTTACCCGTATACCAGCCTCCGAAGGTATATCCTGGACGGCTTGTGCTTCCAAGCGTTTTTCCGGCATTGGTAAGGCTCTGGCCACTCAGGACTGTCTCCACTGTATTGGGAACTACCGTCGTCGCATCGTCTGCTGCCTTATCGTACGTCAGAGTTGCTTCTCCATTGGGAATCCATGCAGCATAGACTGTCATACTATCTTCAATTACAATGGTTTCATCAAACCGATCTCCGGTGCCGCCGGCCGCTGTGTACCAGCCTCCGAACGTATATCCCGGACGGCTTGTGCTTCCAAGTTTTTTTCCAGCAAGTGCAAGACTCTGACCTCTCAGAAGCTCCTCCGTTGTACTCGGAACTACCGCTGCCGCATCTGCTGCTGCTTTATCATACGTTAATATTACTTTTTCATTCTCAACCCACTTCGCATAAACGGTCATGTTACTTACGATTGCAGTTGTTCTTTCAAATGGAGTTCCACTTCCATTTTTCTCTGTATACCAGCCTCCAAACGCATATCCTGGACGGCTCGTCGTTCCAAGTTCTTTTCCTGCATCTGCAAGACTCTGACCGCTCAGAACCGTCTCTGAGGTATTCGGAACAACTGCCGCTGCATCGTCCGCCGCCTTGTCATACTTTAGTGTCACCTGGACATTTGCTGTCCACTTTGCATAGACGGTCATGCTTTCTTCGATTGCAGTTTTTTCATTGAACGGTTTTCCAGTTCCATTCTTTCCTGTGTACCAGCCTCCAAATGTATATCCTGGACGACTTGTGCTTCCAAGCGTTCTTCCGGCATTTTCAAGATTCTGGCCTTTTAAAACAGTCTCTGTCACATTCGGAACGACTGCAGTCGCATCATCCGCCGCCTTGTCATACGTAAGTGTTACTTCAGAATTTGGTATCCATTTTGCATATACGGTCATGTTGGTTTCTATTGGTGTTTCCACTGTAAATAGATCACCTGACCCATTCCTTTCTGTATACCAGCCACCAAAAATGTAACCAGGACGGCTCGTCGTTCCAAGAGGTTTTTGTCTGTCATTTAAACTCTGACCGCCTTGAACCGTTTCTGTCTTATTCGGCAGGACTTCAGCCGCATCGGCCGCATCTTTATCATAAGTAAGTTTTACTGCACCGTTCGCCTGCCACTGCGCGTATAAGGTAACATTGCTTTCCATCTTAATGGTGTCATTTTCATGGTACCGTTTACCAGTTCCATCTTTATTAGTATCCCAACCATCAAAGACAAATCCCGGCCACTTCAATGATCCATTGCCTGCGATCTTAGCGGTCTCACCCTTCAAATAGGAATGGCCATCGGGAACGACACCATATTCTTCACCTGTCGGAGTCTGATTTCTATTATAATTGAGACTGACCGAAACTTTTTTCTGAACAACTCCATCGACATGCCAAACACCACCCGGATATGCGGAATCATTTCTCTGATCCTTTATTACATACCATTCGACATATTCATCGCTGTCCCACAGTTTCTTTTGTCGGTTCAGCCGTTCTACCTCTTCATGGAACTCCGGTGTTAATACCTTATTAACCTCTTCAACCCCGGCAACCGTGTGCAGCGGATTAAAATAGTATAACAAATTATTTACTTTATGATTTTCATATAAATAGCTATATGAAGCATATTGAACGGAGGGTTCACCTGGAATCGTCCCATCATTCCGGATTGCAATTGAGATATGTCCGGATTTACTACCCGCAATTTGAGCCCATACCGCATAAAGTGTCGTACTTGCCTGCGGCATCTGATAACTGCTCTCTAATGGAACATATCCCGCATAGGAAGTGGTATTCACCGCACTGGAATCCTTACTTGCAGACCAGCCTAAAAGCACATAATTATCTCTGTACAGATTTCCCTGTCCAGGAAGCGTTATAATCGATCCCGGATTTGCACTTATTGGTTCTGGAACAGTACCGCTTCCATTATTTAAATCGAAACGAAGGAAAACTGCATTGCTATACCACATCTCTACTTCTTCAATACCATTTAAATCATTCCATGTATTCGCATTGTCAGTACTATAAACATATCTGTATTCAGTTTTTTTATTTACCTTCTTCTTTTCATAACCGATATTCGTAATTTCAATATTTGTATTTTTTAATGTTGCCTTTACAAATTCATAATTGGAATTAATTGCCAAAGCCTTTTTCATATCACTGGAGATTTTGGCTAACGTCAAAGATTTAATTCCATCATCATCATACCAATTAAATAATAAAGAGTAGCTTTCTGCCTTATCCTTTCCCTTCTTATTTAATTCTTCTCCAGTAGCCAGGTCCACTGGTACAAACTTGATTACTTTACTTTGGTTACTATTTCCACTAAAAGTAACCGTATATATAGAAAAATGCTCTGCCTCAAAGGAAATCTCTCCAACCGTATTTTCACCGGCAACATGAATTACCTCCGATACCGTTTCTATTTTCTTCACTTCATCGACAGTTACCTTATTGACAGATTCTGAGGAGACATCAATATCACCAATGTCTATATGCTCTATTTCAACCGTCTCCGCCTCAGCGCTCTTCTCTTCTATCGCCTTACCTGAGAAAGTAACGTCTACATAGCCATTCTCGCTCCAGCTGTTATCAAGAGCTTCCAGTTCTCCTTCATCATTCTCTGCAAACAGCTTAATGTCATAGGCAAGAACTGTATTTTCAGATGTATCATCACCAGTCTCTTCTGCTGTTTTTTCCTTAACCGCTTCTTCTACTTTTTCAGTGACCTCCGTTACTTTTGCCACAGTACCGGCCGGCAAAATCCCTTCTTCTGCATGAAGAGAAACTACTACGTCCCCCAGGGTCCTGCTGTAGTGAAACTCCGGATGCTCTCCGGTCTCCGACATGAATACGACAATCTCCTGTTCCTCTGCCACGGACGCTACGAGATAGCGCTCTGCTAAGGAAGAAGCGTTAGAATCTGTGGCTTCGGAATCGTCGACTGCTTCCAGTTCCTCTCCATTTGCAGTTACCCGGTCAATCATGTAGCCTACCTGAGGTTTTACTGTAAAGCTTAAATCATTTCCTTCCGGAACGCTCTTCGCACCTTTTACTGTCGCTGCACCTACCGGGGTTACTGTGTAAGTTACTGCATACCCCTCTGCTGATACATCAACATGAAGCTTATTCAGTGTTGTGACATAAGCTTTCGCGTAATAGGACTCATCCAGCACGATCTGTCCATACGTCTTACCGCTTGTATTTCCTGATACCGTCTTTTCTTCCTGCTCATCAACTTCTGTTGAAGGTTCAACCGTTACAGCAGATTCTTTTTCATCCGGTTTCCCGCTCGCGCCTGCTTCTTCATCTGCCTGACTCATCTCTTCGGACGATACGGTGGTCTGTTCTTCTTCCTTTACTGCATCATTACTGTTCTCAGTTTCCACAGGCAAAGCAATTGTCGGATCCTCATTTATTTCAGCGCCGGACTCTGTATTGTCAGCTTCCTCACTTTGAGGTTCCTCTGCTGTTTCCTGATGATCAGCAGAAAGATCGGATGCATTGCTGTTCTTCCCGTCGTCTGAATCATTAGCCTTTTCCTCGGTCTCTTCATGATTCGAGATAGCAGTTGTCAGAACATAGGCAAGATGGCGTGAAATGGATAACTGTTCCACTTTGTCAGACGATGTATCTGCACTGCTGTTATTGTCAGAACTGGAAGCCGCAGCATTTTCATCAGACGAAGTGCCTGTGTTGCCATCGCCTTCGGAAATCTGTCCGGCAGCTGTATCATTCTCTGAAGTCTGATTCTCTTCTGCCGTATTTGCGTCAGGCGTCTGAACCGCATCTGATTGACCAGCTCCGGTTTCCAGATTACTATTTTCTGCCGCACTGGTATTTGCATCCGGAACTTCTGATTTTTCTTCTGTTTCTGTATCGGCCGCTGAAGTCTCAGCGGTCTCTCCTGATTCTGTTCCTTCCTTTGCATCAGGGGTTTCCACTGCATCTTCTGGCTCTGTTTCCTTATTAGCCTCTGAAGTCTCGGCCTCTCCATTCGAATCAGTTTCTTTAATTGCCTCTGAAGTCTCAACCTCTCCATTTAAATCGGTTTCTTTATCTGCATCGGGAGTTTCCATCTCTTCCGCTGAATTTGTCTCTTCGTCCGCATCCGGGAGTTGAGCCGCATCTGCATTTTCTCCACCTGATACCGCCGCACCATTGGTCTCCAATAAGGAAGAATTTCCTTTTACCGTTACCTTCTGAGTTGTATACCCGTCAATTTTGGAACGGAATGTGATTCTTGATGCAGAATCATTGATATACAGGAAAATGATATCCTCATCTCCTGTAATCTGATACCCTTCATACGCATCATCAACACGAATAAACATTCGGAGCTCAGCCCCATCTGCGTACTCCTCATCATCCATGTCATATGATGGAGAAAATTCAAAAACTGTCCCTGATTCAAACAGTTTTCGATATTCTTTGGCCAGACTCCTGTCTGACGTGTCTGCACCAAGATCTTCAAAATTGAACTCATTGCCATTGTCAATGGCCGCCTGCGCGGAATCCCGAAGATCTTCTCCATTCATGATAAATGTGGCATTCTCTTTATCAAATGCACTCGCCACATCCGCCCATGACACCATATTAAACGATGTCATCGTCAATACAAACGCCAGAAATCCAGCCAGCCCTCGTCTGAACCTTTTTCTAAGTCCTTTCATACTTTCTCTCCTTCCTTATCCTTCCATAAATACTTTTTTCTATCTTCTGTATAAGATCTATCTTCGCACTCATTTTTTCTCTTTCGCTTTCCAGCACGGAGGATATCATAAGAATCTTCTCCATAAATCTTCTGAAAGCCTGCTTCTTGCTGGCACCATGCCAGCCGCTTACTCCTGTCAGGCCGAGTGTTTCCTGTACAGGACCTTTATCGTAAAGGCAGCTTTCTTACCTCCTGAATGGTAAGTATCCCAGATTAAATGTGCCTTTGCAGGCGCCTTGGATGATCGAATCTAAATAGTTGGTTCTGGATAGTCGGTTCCCAAAAAGCTGCCAGATCGAATTCCGGGTGCTCTTCCTGCATGAAAGATACTACCTTTCATGCACCTCTCTCCATATTCATCTGCTGCTATGGTAAAATAACGATAAGAATTGTGAATCTTCCTCCTCTTTGCTGTGGACATCTTTCACCTTCTTTTCATTTGTTCAACTACATCTGCCTATGTTTCAGGCAGTTACGCCTCTCAAATTGCATATATTTTCTGTTTTTTGTTTAAGAGATTTCATGTATAGATGCATTATACCTCGACACGGTAACAAACTGGTTACATTTCAAGGTTTTACCATATTTTCTTTCGTAACTTTATCATGTTTTTTTAGTAAATTAGTCATATGAAAGCCTTTGTATTTATTTGTATATTTTTAATATTCTTTATTGTTTTCAGTATATTGTACATATTTCGTTATCTATCATTATATTTTCGTTATTATTCTGGTATTTCATGATTCTTTCAATTTTATCTTCGCTAAATCGCTCCCTGGATTTTTATGCGATTTTAACACAAAAAAGAAGAGCCTCTGCCTTTCTCAAAACAGAGTCTCTTCCTATTATAATTATACTATTTATAGATATGCCACAATTCCGTCACAACCGATCCTACTCATCAATACTGTAGTTCGGAGCCTCTTTCGTAATATGAATATCATGCGGGTGACTTTCCTTCAGGGATGCTGCGGTAATTTTTACAAATTTAGCTGTTTCCTGAAGTGTCTTAATATCAGAAGCACCACAATAACCCATTCCTGCTCTGAGTCCGCCCAGCATCTGGAATACGGTATCTTCGACGAGACCTTTGTATGCAACACGGCCTTCCACGCCTTCCGGAACCAGTTTTTTGGCATCAGACTGGAAGTAACGGTCCTTGCTTCCGTTCTCCATGGCTGCAATAGACCCCATGCCACGATATACCTTATACTTTCTTCCCTGATACAGCTCAAATGTTCCCGGGCTCTCATCGCATCCGGCAAACATACTGCCCATCATGCAGACATTACCGCCCGCTGCGATGGCCTTTGTTAAATCTCCGGAATACTTGATACCACCGTCTGCAATAACTGGAATTCCATATTCTTTCGCTACCGCATAGCAATCCATAACTGCCGTGATCTGCGGCACACCGATACCGGCAACCACACGGGTAGTACAGATAGAACCAGGTCCGATACCGACCTTAATCGCATCTGCACCGGCCTCAATCAGGGCCTTTGCCGCGTCTCCGGTCGCTATGTTTCCAGCGATAACCGGAAGATCCGGGTATGCTTCCTTAATCATGCGTACACAGTTTAGTACGTTGGCGGAATGGCCATGAGCGGAATCCAGGACAATCACATCGACCTTGGAAGCGACCAAAGCGGCCACACGATCCAGAACATTAGCAGTAATTCCGATGGCAGCACCACACAGAAGTCTTCCCTGGCTGTCTTTTGCAGACAACGGATATTTGATCTGCTTTTCAATATCCTTAATTGTAATGAGTCCCTTTAAATTAAAATCTTCATCAACGATCGGAAGCTTTTCCACTCTCGCCTTGGCAAGAATCTTCTTCGCTTCTGTCATGGTAATGCCTTCCTTCGCCGTCACCAGATTTTTGGAAGTCATACACTCTTTAATTTTGCGGGAAAAATCTTCCTCAAATTTTAAATCACGGTTGGTAATGATACCAACCAGCTTTTTGCCCTCTGTAATCGGCACACCGGAAATGCGGAACTTCGCCATCAGCTCGTCCGCATCCTTTAATGTATGTTCTGGGGAAAGATAAAATGGATCCGTAATGACGCCATTCTCCGACCTCTTTACCTTATCAACCTCATCTGCCTGTGCCTGAATCGACATGTTCTTGTGGATAATACCGATACCTCCCTGTCTTGCCATGGCAATTGCCATACGGTGCTCGGTAACCGTATCCATACCAGCACTCATCAGGGGAATGTTCAGCTTGATGGTCTTCGTGAGGTAGGTCGTCAAATCAACCTGATTGGGAATTACTTCTGAATAAGCTGGAACTAAAAGTACGTCGTCAAAAGTAATGCCGTCGCCAATAATTGTACCCATTAATTTTTCCTCTCTTTCTTGTCCTTTTTATTAATGTAACTAATATATTTTTGCTTGTTAGTTACATAGTTTAACAAATTTTGCGTCACTTGTCAACGGACAATTTCAATCTGTTTTCCGTGTGTGAAAGACATAATTTCCAGCGTATTTAATATATTCATCGCGGCTTATAAATTTACATTATTTGGGAGTTTGTAAGGAATACTTTATATTTCTTTTGTTAAGCCCTTTGTTTTTACTTTAAGCTGTATGTTATTAATGATTAATTTTTTTGTGTGGCTTTATATCTTCTATGCTAATTCCAGACCCCTTGTATTTTACCTGCATTTACGTTTCTAGCGACCACGCTTTAAACATGTTTCAACAATATTTGTTTCCCTATATAAGAAAAACTATATTCAGCTCATAGAAGCCAGGGAAAAAACAAGATAAATTCTTCCTGTCCGAATGAGCATGATCATCAAGCGGGCAATGCATAAGTATGTAAACAAATGCACTGCCCGCATTCAAAATTTATCGTTTAATGATGCCATTCCCGATTCGATACGGCTGACTAATTTCCGGAGGGAGAACTGTCTGAATCAGTCTTCTTCTGTTTCCAGATATAGAAAATAAGAACCAACAGAAATGAGAGACTTTGAGCAATTGTGATTCGCACAAACATCAATTCATCAGCGCCTGTATAGGAAGTAACGTGTAAAATATTTACGATTGTATTATTGACAAAATGATCCCCCATAGCCATGTAAAGTGAGCCGGTTAATTTCGTTATCATAGCCGCTTTAAAACCAACAAGACTGCTTGTGATTACCAACATGAAAATGTTGGCCGCCATCCCTCCCATGCTGCTCAAACCGTCATAATAATTGCGAATCGGACCTATGACGTGCCACGCACCAAATAAAATGGAGCAAATAATTGCTGCTGCAATAAATTTGTATTTCTGTTGAAGAATTTTTTGAAAAAGTCCTCGATATACGCCTTCCTCCATCAGTACATTAACGATGTTACCAACAATACAAATAAGGAAGAACAGGATACCGGTCTGATTTCCTATATTTTTATCCACAGCATAGCTGCTGACATAAAATTGAAGGGACTGGAAATTCCCCTGCGAAACTGCAATCAGGATTTCTGCCCCATATACGGCCGCAAACACAGAAATACCAAACAGTAAACCGAATGCAAAATTTTTGAATATACCTTTACGCTTAAATCCAATAAGCTCGAAATCAGTAGATAGCATTTTTATTGCAATCCAGAGAATTATGATGCCAGCAATCTTATGTATGATCGCTTCTCCCAATAAGGTCTGATCTGTACGAATCATAAAGTATTCTATCATTCGAAAGATAAAACACAGTATGTAAATTACGAGCACCGATAACAAGGGACTTCTTAGCTTTTTCATGTAGAGCTCCTTCTGCCGTTCGACTTGGATTTATTTGGCCGTCTCACCTGATTTTGAAACGATATGTTTCTTATACTTTATATGTTAATATGGGGCCTGTCAAGCTGTCTTACTTACTCTTGGTTTGTATCTATGAAATTATAGGAAATGCTGTTAGCACATTCGATCTATATTCCATCACCTTTATTTATATATCAGTAAATGTTAACACATAATAACATTTTATTATTTATGATTTGTATCTGATTTATTTAGAAATCTTTTGTTATTGTATATTGCTGGTCTTTATTTTATGCCTTTAAGATCCAAATTAAAAATAGAAGCTTATAATCAAAAATGCAGCCTATTTCGGCACATTTGTCGAAGTAAGCTGCATTCATTTATTTACTGTTTTCTTTTCTAATTATAGTAAGCTCTGTTGTATAACTGATATTCTCTTCATAATCTACTAATTTCTCGTATCTTATGATATAGATCACATATTTACTGCTCTTTTCAGCTTCTTTACATCATCTTCCAGTATGCTGACTCGAATTCTTGTCATTTCGATACTTCCCGCTACTCTTATCGCCTCATCCAGTTTTCTGTTCAGAATGAAATGTGATTCTGCAATAAGAGCAATACTTGGGCGGATTTCATTTTCAATGGTAAAACGAATCCCCTTCACATTTTCATTTAACTGTTCCATCTTAGCATCAATTCTGCCTTCCATGGTGTTCATATCATTTCTCAGGTCTATGATATCAGTCTTTACCACGGTCATATCGCTCTTTAATTCTACAATATCGCTCTTTAATTCTACGATATCGCTCTTTACCACAGCCATATCGCTCTTTAATTCCACGATATCGCTCTTTACCACAGTCATATCGCTCTTTAATTCTACAATATCGCTCTTTACCACAGCCATATCACTCTTTAATTCCACGATATCACTCTTTACCACAGTCATATCGCTCTTTAATTCTACGATATCGCTCTTTACCTCAGCCATATCACTCTTTAATTCCACGATATCACTCTTTACCACAGTCATATCGCTCTTCAATTCCACGATATCGCTCTTTACCTCAGCCATATCACACTTTAATTCCACGATATCACTCTTTACCACAGTCATATCGCTCTTTAATTCTACGATATCGCTCTTTACCACAGCCATATCGTTCTTTAACTCCACGATATCGCTCTTTACCTCAGCCATATCGCTCTTCAGCTCTGCTACATCGCCTTTTAATTCCACGATATCGCCCTTCATCACAGCCATATCATTTTTCATCACAATTACATTATCATTTATACTCTGAACATTTCCACAGAGTAAATCCAACTTTTCATCTATTGTCATTTCACTCCTCCTATCTTTAGTTTTTACGTCATTCAGATGTTTTTATTATACTGTAAAAGCTTTGCCATTACAAGACTTTTTCTCAATCAATCATACACATCACCAACTCTCCTGAAGCTAAACATAGGATTTTTTTGCGGGAACCGCATTGAAACAAAGAATTTTAGAATTTCACAGGCAAGAAAATGCTGTGGAACTTGTTTTCTATCTTACTATATTCGAATTACACCTGTCAAGCATCGATGTTAGGTTTTACAAAAATTCCTATAAAAATCTCCCATACGCCTTATCAATACATACTTTTTACAAATCATCTACGCTTAATTCGTCCGTAAATATTATCCCCTTCACCAATCCAGCCATTTTAGCTTCACTTCTCCTCCCCCATTCCCAAAGACCACAAAAAAAGGCCAAACACACTCCGCGTCCTAATCCACATCATGTATCTGTCCTTTTCCTTTTACCCTTATAAATCTTATCCTGAAACAAATCCTCAAACGACGTTCCAGGCATCTCCTTAAACGCGGTCCACGATCTTCCGTGGAGCCGTCATCTTCATGCAGTGAAGAAGCTTATCGTTCGGCTCGAAAATAATCTTCATGGATTCACTGCCGGACTGGCTGATCAATGTAAATGTCTTGGCGTCCGGGGTGTGAGAAGAGAAATCCAGAACCTTCATATTATTTGTCTCGTGATCTTTCGCTTCCGTGGAACCAGTAGGCGCAACGATCTGAATCTCATCCATGGAACCTTCCCAGGCTTTTTTTCTCTTGGTCTTTCCGTAAATCCGGTCAATCGTCAGCTGATTGCTTACATAGAGGTACTCAAATTCGACTTCGCTGTTGCGGAAGACAAAGTAGGCTGCCGCTGCTGCCGCAAAGAGAACCAAGATTCCGAAAATTCCGAGCAGCGGGGATACAGCAATAAAGAATGCCACCACACATACCAGAACCATCAATACCTTGACAAGCATCATATAAGCTGGTGCTTTTCGTTTTACGAGCCATTCTGCATACATTTCATTCATAGACTGATGTCCTTTCTTCTGTGAAGGGAGATGATATAGTTCACGGTCCGCATCCCCGGAGGGCGATGATCTTACAGGCTGTACTTTCCTGAACAAAGAATCCGGCAAGCCGGACTCGCGCCGGAGCGCGGTCGCTTCAGCAGCCATATTTTCTTAGCGCGTAGTCTGCATCACCCGGAGGGTTTTTGTATCACAGGCTGAACATTCCTATGAAACAAAATAAAGAGGATCTGCAATGCAAGCACTGCAAACCCTCTTTTCATTACGCATGCGTCGCTTTTGCTTCCGTTATTACATCATATCCATTCCGCCTGGAGCCGGAGCTGCAGGTGTTTTTTCTTTTATATTAGCAACAACGGATTCAGTTGTCAATAAGGTAGATGCAACACTGTTCGCATTCTGTAATGCGCTTCTCGTAACCTTGGTCGGATCCAGGATACCAGCCTCGATCATGTCTACATATTCTTCCTTATAAGCATCAAAGCCTGTGCCAACCGGAGCCTCTTTTACCTTGCTGATAATAACGGCGCCTTCCAGACCTGCATTTGCCACAATGTGGTATAACGGAGCCTCCAGAGCCTTAAAGATAATCTTTGCACCTGTCTTTTCTTCGCCATCCAGACTGTCAATTACTTTCTGAACGTCCTTCATAGCATGGATATAAGCGGAACCGCCGCCGGCGATAACGCCCTCTTCTACGGCTGCTCTTGCTGCGGATAAAGCATCTTCCATACGAAGCTTTGCTTCCTTCATCTCGGTCTCGGTAGCCGCACCTACGCGGATAACAGCGACACCGCCGGATAACTTCGCAAGTCTTTCCTGTAATTTTTCTTTATCAAAATCAGATGTGGTCTCTTCAATCTGACCCTTGATCTGGCCGATTCTTGCTTCGATCTCGTCTCTGCTGCCTTCGCCGTCCACGATAATGGTATTTTCCTTCTGAACCTTAACGGATTTTGCACGTCCAAGCATATCCATTGTGGTGCTCTTTAATTCATAGCCTAACTCTTCGGAAATTACCTTGCCGCCTGTTAAGATAGCGATATCCTGAAGCATCTCTTTTCTTCTGTCGCCGTAGCCAGGAGCCTTAACTGCTACTACATTGAAGGTACCTCTTAATTTGTTTACGATTAATGTGGTCAGAGCCTCGCCCTCGATGTCCTCTGCAATGATTAAGAGTCTTGCGCCGGACTGTACAACCTGCTCTAATAATGGAAGAATCTCCTGAATGTTGGAAATCTTCTTATCTGTAATGAGGATATACGGATCGTCTAAGTTGGCTTCCATCTTCTCCATGTCAGTGCACATATAAGCGGAAACGTATCCTCTGTCAAACTGCATACCTTCTACTAAGTCTAACTCAGTCTTCATGGTCTTGGATTCTTCAATGGTGATGACACCGTTGTTGGAAACCTTCTCCATCGCATCGGCTACCATCTCGCCGACTCCATCATCTGCTGCGGAGATCGCCGCTACTCTCGCGATAGAAGCTTTGCCCTTAATCGGCTCGCTCATCTTTGCAATCGCTTCTACAGCTGCCTCAGTAGCTTTTCTCATACCCTTTCTTAAAACGATCGGGTTAGCGCCTGCAGCAACGTTCTTCATGCCTTCATTGATCATCGCCTGGGCCAGCACCGTCGCTGTAGTAGTACCATCACCAGCTACGTCGTTGGTCTTTGTCGCAACTTCTTTCACAAGCTGTGCGCCCATGTTCTCATATGGATCTTCCAGCTCGATCTCTTTTGCAATGGTCACACCATCATTAGTGATCAGCGGAGCGCCAAAGGATTTGTCAAGAACAACGTTTCTTCCTTTCGGTCCCAATGTTACACGAACTGTGTCTGCTAACTGATTTACGCCGGCTTCCAGTGCTTTTCTGGCGTCTACACCATATTTAATCTGCTTTGCCATGATTTCATTCCTCCAGTTTCTTTCTATCTATCGTTTTTGTTATGATTTCGGTATTGCCTTAGGGATACGGTTTATTCGATCACAGCCAGGATATCGTTCTGCTTTACGATAACCAGCTTGTCATTTTCGCTTTCGCCTTCCACTTCGGTTCCTGAATACTTGGAAAAGATTACTTTATCGCCGACCTTTACCTGCATGGTTACTTCCTTGCCATCAACCAGGCCGCCTGGTCCAACTGCGATTACTTCCGCCTGCTGCGGTTTTTCTTTTGCCTGACCCGGTAAAACGATACCGGATTTCGTCGTTTCCTCTGCAACCAATGGTTTTAATACTACCCTGTCAAATAATGGTACTAATTTCATTGCAATTCCTCCTCATACTGTTTCTATTGATTCTTTCTTTTTGTTTCGCAATGGAAACTTCTTTTATTCACATACTAAGTTATATCACTCATTATTAGCACTGTCAATAGTTGAGTGCTAATTTTATATTTTTTTTACAATTTCATTCCATAACTGAGAGCATTTTCCCGTTCCTACATAGTTTATAGAAATTTTCTTATTATATACCTTTATTTTTTTCTTTATAAGTATTACAATAAGAATCAAATGAAAGGAGTGTTTCACATGGCAAAAAAGGGTAATGGTTTTGGGAAATTAGTGGCTTTCGCCACCATCGCGGGTGCCGTTGCGGCCGGTATCTCTTATTTTACGAAATATAAATCTTTCCATAAAGAACTGGAAGAAGATTTTCATGATTTTGAAGATGACGGGAATGATGACATTTCCAAGATTGACAGCACAATGAACAGGAACTACGTATCCCTTCACGCAGACAAAGACGAATTCAAGGTAGCCGCAGCCGATATGGCCGACGCAGCCAAGGATGCAGCTTCTGCCGCGAAGAACCTCGTGAAAGACGCAGCCAGCATTGTGAACAGTACGGCCAGGGAAGCCGCTTCCGCAGTTGCCGACACTGCCAAGGATATGCTTGATTCCGCTATGGACCGTTCAGAGGACGACGAGGAAGAAGAAGATATTACCGAAGACGGCGGGCTCGACTACGCAGCCGGCGCCACAGAAGGGTTCAAAGAAGAACCGGAGCAGGCCGCAGATACAGAAGATAAAGAAGCAGACTCAGAAGAAGTCGAAGAGATATATGAGGGAACCGGAGATGCACTGAAGAAATTTGCCGCAGAGGAATCCACTACCATTGTGGAAGACACGGCAGACGAACCATAATGAATTAAAATCAGCCAACCGGTAATCAGACGGCGCAGAGTGGTATTCCATTCTGCGCCATTAAATTTACATTTTAAGTTTACATACTAATAAGAAAGAGTCCCGAAAAGTGAATGCCACTCTCACGATTCCATTTCCAGGAATCCGCCTTCACTCTTAGGAACTCTTTTTATCTGTTATTCCCGCACAAAAATCGGGGAAACCCAGGCGGTGTCTCCATTTCTCAAGTGTACCCGGAGCCGGTAGCAGCTTCCCGCCTCCAGTGTCACCTTCTTTTCATACTTCATCGTATACGCCTCTTCCGGCACTGCCTGACGAATTCTGGTCTTATAGGCGTTGTGCCAGTAGAAATCATCGCGGTAGTGTTCCACATTTCCAAAGACCTCTGCGGCCAGATCCATGCTCTCCTGATACTGGGCAAGAATTCTCGAGGATTTCATCAATTCCTTAAGCGTAAAGCGGTAGACGTAGCGGTCCACCTTCAGCACGATCTCATCCTCCGGCTTTCCCTCCACTTCAAATACAAAGCCTTCCTTTACAACTGTACTCGGTCCCATCCAGTGGCCTGTGGTGGTGCTCATATAGGTAGTCATATGGAATTCACAGGATTTCTCAGTCACATTGCAGAGCTCCTGACCAAAGCTGTTAAAGCATTTCTGCACCGAGCAGAGACGGCCCGGAACCTCCAGAGACCCATCCCATGTTTTCGTCAGACGGTCCTTATAAAACTTGGGATTCGGCCCCCAGCCAAACTCCACTGCAAACTTATACTTTCTTACGCCGGTATACTCAGTCTCTTCCCAGGTTCCCGCATGAACCGCCATGGTATCCAGAACATTGTCCCGAAGGATCTCTACCCGGTCAATGGCGTCCGCCGCCTCAATGGCAAATGAAAGCGTCCCCTCTCCCGGCTTCACCACAGACCCCATCGGGCTTCCGTTTATGGTAAAGTCAATATCCATACGGCTTCTGCTGACGCCATATACCCGGCGGTTTAACAGG
>OCAS01000943.1_pt1 | contig 18091 bp, 16 predicted proteins | sample 1550751 | NCBI WGS metagenome assembly OCAS01 (sample SAMEA2580301, study PRJEB22360) | human gut metagenome | biome: human gut; feature: human-associated habitat; material: faeces | place: Denmark | collected 2008/2010
GATTAATCCTCTGCTAAAACTTTATCCTTTTTCATTAAAATCGTTATTAGAACAATTGTACTAATTAAAGAAATTATTGTAATCGCAATGTTGCTGGCATCACCCGTATTTACAGAATGATTTTTGTTATTTGTATTTGTGTTAGAACTATTATTTGTTTCTTCAACCGTTGGTTCTTGTGATGGATTATCAGTTTTATCATCGCCTGATTGATCACTATTTTTTTGCAAAGTCAGATCGTAAACTCCCACTGTCCCAGATACTTCATAAGCAACAACTAATTGTGGTTTCCCTGTAATACTATCATTACCTGCAATAAAATGAATTCCTTCAGGTGAATCATCACCACCAATATCTGTGCTAAAATCACGAGAATTAATATAATTAACAAATTCTGTTTTTTCTGGATTCGTAATGTCATAAACCATTATACCGCCAATTCTCTCTAATCCAATAAAAGCAAATGTTTTATCTTCGATTTGACCAATTGTCACAGCTTCTGCTTCAGGACCTTTTTTACCAGAACGATCATCTATTGTAGCATCATCATTAGAACAGTTAAAATTATTTGGCAAATATGCTGCAGTTTTGACTTCAAAATCATTTCCTGTTGTATAAATTTCTTGTAATGACTGCTCATCAGCTTTAAAAATTGTTGATGATCTTCCCCCAAATAAATAATCATTTTCATTATTAAGACCATCATAATCACTAGTATCGAAGAACGTGACCTTACCAGTTAAACCACTGTTATCAGCCGTTATTTTACCAGTTGGTGAAGTTTTTCCTTTACCAAAATTTACCTCTATTTCATTTGAATAACCATTCCAGTCACGACTATCTCCTTCATTAGCAGTTATTAAATAATCGATTCCATCAACCGTGTAAACAGAAATAGCATCAGGCATCCGAATTCCTTTTAAAGAATCATATGTTTGTGCATTATATTTTTCATCTTTTTTATCAATATCAATTGCAATTTTACTATAATCTTCAAATCCTACTGAATAAATATCTTCTATTTCAAGACTATTTAAATCTAATTTAGCAATCGCATTAGCTTCTTGTAATGTAATATATGCTTTAGAATCACTAACTGCAATATATTCTGGTTCTAAATCTGTTGATGGCAAAACACCTTTTTTCAAAACAATTCCTTTTTCTATTAATGCATCTCGTTGACTATCAAAAGCTGTGAAGTCAACAGTTTTTGCTTTGTTTGTTTTGGTATTAATAACGCTTATACTACCTTTTGGATCAACTGCTCCAGTATATCCGTCCCGAGGTTCTCCTTCGTTAGCTGTTAAAATTTGTCCATCATCATTAGTAAAGACAACCATATCTGGTTGAACACCTACTTCGAACAATTGCTTTAAAGTTATTGTTCCATCTTGATTACAATCAAATAAAGCTACTCTACCATTAGCATTAGTCTCCTTACCTTGAATCGCAACAGCCAATGAGGTTCCATCATGACTAACTGCTACTGATGTCATATCACCATATGTAAAATCAGCACTTTGTACTAACGAACTAATATCAATGTCATTACCGTCCAATAAGTCTATTTTATCCTTATTTTCGATATTTTTTAGGGCAATTGCTGTTAAATTTCCAGATTGTCCATTAACAGCATAAGCCCATCCTGTCACTGTGTTATAATCAACTATTTCAGTTACTCCCCCATCACTGTTAGTTGTTCCTGAATCATAACGAGCTGACTGTTCTAGCGCTAATAATGCTGAATTGTTTTCATAACCAGTTGTTTTTTCACCACCGTCACTATTTTTAGTAACAGTAAACGCATCGATTTCTTTACTATCAGGATTAGTTTGATCACCAGCAAGATTATAAACCTTTACCGATATTCGATTATTTTCAACATTAAATACTGCATAACTAGGACTATACTCTTGATTCCATTCTTGATTTCCAACTGGTAATGAATCTCCTTCTAGGTAAGCCGCAGAGCCACTTTTACCATTAGCTAAGATTGGATAATCAGCATTATTATTTTTATCTAATGTTTCAAACGGTGTATAATATTGCATATCTGAACAACAGTTCCCCGTAATATAAATTGTTCCTTGAGGATTATTAAGTGTATCTAATCTTTCACTATTTCTTTGCCCATCTTTTAAAACATAGCTACGTGAATAAACATGATCATGTCCGCCTAAGACAAAATCCACATTATACTCATCCATAAGTTTTTCAAATCCTGCATCAACATAGTTTTCAATATCACTATCTGCTGCATGTTTAGCAACTGTTTGAGTAGATTTATGATGAGTGACTATAATCCATTGATATTGATTTTGGTATTCACTAGTTGCACTCTTTAATGTTTGAGCAAAATTATTGACGATTGCTTCTGCCTCTGAATTATCTCTAGAGGCACTTGAAACATTAGGATTGTTTGCATTTTCTTCGTCATTTCCCCCAGGATAAGCACTAGTATTTAAAGTGACAAATAAAACATTATTATATAAATAGTAATAGTTTCCTTGAGTTTCCATATCACGGCGTTCACTAAAATCATATTGACCATCACTATTTGGTGTCACCCCATTAGAAGCTGCATTATTTTTAATTTCATTTTCAGTAGCCTGAATATAATTTCCGTGACTTTGACTAGTTCCACTATTTTGTCCTCTAAACGTTGTTTTAACTTCAGTTAATGATTCCATTTGATTTGGTAAATTAAAATGATCTGCGAACATATAGTGTCTATCATGATTTCCAACAGCTGGAGCATATGGAATTGATGTCATTTCTTCTGGTGCAAAAAAAGCCTCATACTCGCTTGATTTTCCCCAGTTTTGATCTTCAACTTGATCCCCTGCTGACACTACTAAGTCAACACCTTGTTTTTCTAAAGTTTCCATCATAGTTGCCCAACCGGTTTGATTTGTTTCATCACTTGGGTTCCAACCTTCAGAATTAATTTCCTTGTTTTCCTTTATTTGTGGATCGCTTGTAAAACCAAAAGTAAATTCATTGCTTGATGGAGTTGTATAATTATATTCCTTTGACCAAGTTGTTCCCCCATCATTTGAAATATAATAAGTATACTTAGTATCTGGTTTTAAATTACTGATTGTCGTTTTACATACTAATTTTCCAGTATCAGTATATTTATCACTTTTTATTTCGGTTGGCGAAGTCAATGGTTTGGCTGTTACATCATAAGTTTGATCACCAAACTGAATTTTTGCTACCGTCGTTCCTGCTGGTGCATACCAATTTAGATTGATTGATGTTGTTGTTGCCCCTGGCTGAAGTGTTAAACTATCCACACTAAATGAACCAGTATGGCTTTCACCTGCAACCTCACTATAAGTATCTTGGGCATAACCTTTAGTCAAAATGTTATTTTGACCAATCAACATTGTCGATAATGTTACTAAACACAGGACCCCTTTAATAATTCGATTATTTACTTTTTTCATATACTTTTCCCCTAATTACATATTTGTACGTAGTGTACTAAGTAAATTTATCATAGCCGTCAATTTCTAACTATTTCTATTTTGTAAATTTTAAAATAAGATTTTGTAAATAAAAAACTATTTCCAGTTAGAAATAGTCTACCTTTGTTTTCATAGCATCATTGCTACAAAAATTTGAATTATTCCCATAATAGCAAGACTAAAACCAATTGTTCTATTAAGTATCATTATTAGAGTACTAATCATGATCAATATTTTCCTAATAATTATTGATACTTTGGTCTTTTACAGGGGTCCTTCTTTATTCAAATAAATTAATTGAATCAAGTTTTTTATTGTTTTTGATAATTTTTTTCAATTTTTGATTTATAAACATCTTAATTATGCTTTCTCGTATAGCCAACCATAATAATAATTGTTCCGACAATCATATTTAAAGCTAAATTCATAATCATCGAAAATAAATTGACACCAGATATGTAGTTGGCAGGAATATTAGTAATATTTGATAAATAGATACATAAACCAATCTTATACCAAATATTCAGCGTTGTTTTTACCCATATCCATATGACTATATATACATACAAATTAGTAAACAAAGCAATAACCAAAGCTTCATGTAAAAACCAGTCTAATGAATACACCTGAACTGAAACTACATAAAGCAGTGGAATTACCCCTATACTAGCTACAATAATAGCTTTAATAACAACATTTTCTTTAGCTTGAACTAAAACCGTTAAAATTATCCAAGCATAAATAATTGCTGCACTACTTATTATTGACCACGTGAAACTATGATTTAGGTAATAATTACATAAACATGGTACAAAGATTCCAATCATCATTACGATTGTGATAAAAAGATAACTGATCTTAATGATTCTCTCCTTGTTTTCAATTGCTTTTATCTTTGTATAATTGATTAGATTTTGAACTGTCTTTTTCTCACTTTTATCAACTACAGTACCACCAATCAATTCATCAATACTCATCTTTAAAGCCTCACTTAACGGTAATAATAATGAGATATCGGGACACCCGATTCCACGTTCCCATTTTGATACAGCTTTATCACTTACATTGATTAAATTTCCTAATTGTTTTTGAGTATACCCAAGATTTTTACGAGCTGATAAAATTCGTATCCCAATTTCTTTATTATCCATAAAATTACTTCCCTTCTACGTCCTAATCCTAACATAAAAGTTATAATTTTACTATCGACGGACTGTTTACCTCACTAGAATCCTTGATCTATAAAAAAAGTTGTAGTCAACCTACAACTTATTGAAAATATTCCTTACATAGTCAATAGGATATTGTGTAATTCTACTTACTTCATCTATATCTTTTTTAGCCAATAATAGATTTGTAATTACTACATCCATTGCTTCACCAATTTCAATCATATGATTATCGGGATCAAAGATTCGTACTACCCGCTGTTGCCAATTATATTTTTTGATTGGGTGAACATATTTAATATTTGGATATGTCTCCAACTTTTTTATAAATTTATCAAAATCATCAACTTCAAAATATAATTCCATATTACAAGCTTTATCACAAACCCAATCACTAGGGACATCAACGAGCCAGGCAAAATCTTTTTGTAAAGCAAAACCACCATCAAAAGTAATATTTAAACCATGATCTAAAATTATTTTTTGATCGAACAATTGCATATAGAACTGTTTAGAAACTTCGAGATTTTTGACTGCTAAGACAGTTGCTTCTAATTTCATTTGATTTTACCCCAACATCTGCATTGTTCTAAACGTTTTCCCTGATCCCCTTGTTTTTCGTCATAAGCATACGATTTAGCCAATTTGCATGGAAAATCTTCACATTCACCACAATGATTTAATTCTTTTGTTTCTACGCACGATTTAACCGGACAAATTTCACCCCAAAAAGGATGTTCGATATTAATACATCCAGCACACCCAATCCTGCTTTTAAACTCACATTCACTACATATAATTCCACATCTCGATTCAATCATTTTCATCACCATCCTAAGCAAATTATAACTTAGAACTTATATATTTCATTGTAAAAATCCGCCAAGTTCGATAAATATTTCTTAGGAGTTGTTTTTGTAATCTGCTTAAACACTTTGTTAAAATGAGCCTGATCAAAATAGCCCCCTTGCAATGCTAAAGATAAAAAATCATCTTCTTCTATTTGCTTTAATAAATAATTAAATCTTACTACCTTAGCATATTCCTTACCACTCAAGCCTATGTAATTATGAAAATCACGTAATAATTGTCGTGAAGAAAGGTGACAATCACTAGCTACCTTTTCTAAACTAACATTTCCGTGATCCTGATCAATAATTTCTTTAGCTCTAATCAAACGAGCTGGTAATAAATTAACTTTTCTTTTTCCCGTAAAATATTTATTAAAAGCTTTGATCAACTGTTCATAATCTTTACATGATTGATAAAGTAATGCTAACTCTTCATCAAGCTGCACATCTAAATATCTCAATTGCTGACGCTGATTTACAAGTTTTTTTTGATGTAAACCACTAATTTGATACAATCCTCCTGGTCTAAATTCTACAAAGAAACGAGCTGGGGCTTTTTGCAAATCATTTTCTAAAACCACGATTTCACTCATTGGACCCCAAAAATCTCTTCGAGAGCGTCCCTGAAAAATAAAACAGCCACTAGCATCAGGAATAATATGAAATAATTTTGATGAGGCGGGAACTTCACTAGGAAAAGTAATTGTATAATGAGCAATAATATCTTTTAATTCTTCAGTAGGAGCAATATAAATATGATGATTTGTTTTATTAATATAACTTCCCTTATAATCGAAATTCTTCATTAAATTACCTCTTTATATTAAATTACCTGCATTATTTTATATACTCAGTATAATATTGGCAGGACATTTAATCAAATCTTAACAATCTTCATTGGCTATAAATATTTACATTCAATCATGAATTTGATAGAATAATTCTCATAAAATTTAATTACATAAAAAAGGAGTGTTTTAATTTATGGATGCAGGCCCCGAGTCTTCAATCACATTGCAATTAATTTTAATCGTTGTTCTTACCTTAATCAATGCATATTTTGCGGCTAGCGAAATGGCAATTGTTTCGGTAAACAAAAACAAGATTCGTCGTTTAAGCGAGGAAGGAAATAAGAAAGCTAAGTTAGTAGAAAAACTATTAGATCAGCCAACTAACTTCTTATCAACGATCCAAGTAGCGATTACTTTAGCAGGTTTCTTTAACTCAGCTAGTGCTGCTACGGGTATTTCTGTTAGTTTAGCTAATCTTTTAAAAGTTTGGTCAATTCCTTACGCTGATACAATCGCAGTTGTCTTGATTACTATTTTAATTTCTTTTATTACTTTAATCTTTGGGGAATTAGTTCCAAAAAGAATCGCTTTACAAAAAGCGGAATGGTATTCAATGTTCTGTGCTAAGCCTATTTTGATCATCAGTAAAATTGCTGGACCATTTATTAAAATTTTATCTTGGTCAACTAAGTTTGTCTTAAGATTATTTGGAATGGATGATGAAAATGTTGAAGAATCTTTGTCACGGGAAGAAATTCGTTCAATGGTTGAAAGTGGACAAGAGACAGGAGTTTTCAATGAAATTGAAACTGACATGATTACCAATATTTTTGAATTTGATGATAGTTTAGCTTTAAACGTCATGACCCCAAGAACTGATGTTTATTGTATTGATATTAATGACCCATTAAGTGAGAACATTGATCAAATGATGTCAATGCAGTATACTCGAATTCCTGTTTATGATGATTCAATTGATAATATCATTGGGATTTTAAATATGAAGGATTTTGCTATTGAAGCTAGACAAGTTGGTTTTGACAATGTTGATATTCGTAAGCTATTACGAAAACCATACTTTGTCTTAGAGACTAAAAATATTGATGATTTATTTAAAGAACTACAAGAAGATCGCCAACATATTGCAATTCTTGTAGATGAATATGGTGGGTTTTCAGGGATCGTCACAGTTGAAGATCTAATCGAAGAAATCATGGGAGATATCGAAGATGAGTATGATCATGACGATGAACCTAAACTACAAAAAATAGATGACTATAATTTTATCGTTGATGGAAATTATCTAATTGACGATCTTGATGATGAATTAGATTTAAAATTAGATAATGTTAATCATGATACAATCAGTGGTTTTGTTCTTCATTTATTAGGAGAAATTCCTGATGATAATCAAGAACGTAGTGTAACTTATGAAAATCTTACATTTAAAATTACTGGTGTAAAAGGTAATCGTGTAACAAAAATCAAATTAACAATTAAAAAATCAGAAGAAAAAGAATCCGATTCTAGTGAAGACTAAAATCGGATTTTCTTTTTAAAATAATAGTAATTATAGAAGTAATCAATTCTGTTACCACATAAGTTAGCCAAACTCCATCTACTTTAAAAATAGTTGATAAAATAAATATTACTGGTGCAATTAAAATAAAACCTCGTAATGATGAAATTATAAAAGCTTGACGTGGTTTATCGCTTGCACTAAAGAAAGTGGCACTAATCATATTTACTCCTGCAAAAATAAAGCCCCCAAAATAAATATGAATTCCTCTAACTGCCAAATCCAGCAATTCCGGATTGCTACTTGAATTAAACAAAGCTACGATCTGAGCAGCAGCAAAATAACTGCTAAGATAAACAATAACTGCAAATATAATAACTGTCCAAAGACCATAATGATAAGCTAAATTTACATTTCGATATTCTTTAAAACTAAGATTTTTACTAATAATTGGTTGAATTCCCTGAGCAACCCCTGTAAACATCGATACAATAACAAAAGCGATATTAGCAATAATTCCGTAGGCTGCAACACCTATATTCCCGCTATACTTCAACAAAGTAAAATTAAATAACAACATTACTATTCCAGTAGCTAATTCTCCTATTAAAGCTGATAATCCTAATAAAAAAAATATCTTTACAATGGTTAAGACATAATTTTGTTTTAAGAAATTTAAAATTAGCTTTCTTGATTACATATGGAGACATAATTGAAATTGAAATAACCGGTGCTACCCCTGTTGCTAAAGCAGCCCCAAACATTCCTAAACCAAAAGGGAAAATAAATATATAATCCAAAACAACATTAGTTAAACTACCAATTAACATTCCCATCATTGCTAATCTCGGATTATCATCATTACGAACAAAGCCAATCAATAAATTATTCAACATAAACATTGGTGCAAAAAACATAATTGTTTTTAAATAAGTTGCAGTATAGATAGTTGTATCTTGATTAGCCCCTAAAAGATTTGCTAATGATGTCGACGCACTTAGTCCCAAAACAACAAAAATAATGGCTAGAATAAGCATAAAATAAAGAGCATTACTGAAAATTATATTTTGTGAGGTTCTATTACTATTTACCTTTAACAAAGAATACCGTGTTCCCCCACCGATTCCAATCATTAGTCCTAAGCCATTTATTAAACAGTACATTGGTAAAGCTAAATTTAGAGCTGATAATCCAATTTCACCAACACCATTTGCAATAAAAAAAGTATCTGCCAGAATATAGCATGATAAACCAATCATTCCTAAAACATTTAACGATGTATATTTTAAGAAATCTTTAAAAATATAATTTTTCATCCTCATTCCTCCAGTCTTTCTCCATCTTAAACTATAAGATTACCTTATAGTCAATCAAATTTTAAAAATATTTCAACTAAAGCGACTAGATTAATCACTTTTTTATTTATCAAGTTGTAACTTTTAAATAAACTAGCCTAAAACACTAATCTTCATTTTATTAGCCAATAATTTTGATTATTATTTAATTAGTTATCAGTTATTACTGAAAGGGGAGGTGAAAATGGAAGATTTCCTAAAAGATGTATATACATCGATATATAAAAAGTGGATTTTATTTCAACAGATCGATAATTGTCAAATTATGCTTTCATCAAAAGATCAAAATAAAATTATCTTGGAGACAAAGTATGGTGTAGCTAATGTTATTTTTTATAAATTCAATATTATTGAATTAAATGTTATTGGTAAAATAGATCAAGAATCTTGTTTCTTTTTACACTTTCAAATGAATAACATAAATCATGCAATTAATCTATTTTATGAAATGGTTGAATGTTTAAAAACATTGATCAAGAAACCAAAAATAAAAATCTTATTATGCTGCAGTGGTCTTACAACAACTTATTTTGCTTATAAGATTGATGAAGCAATTCAGTTATTTGCTCTTGATTATGAAATTGCAGCAACTGGCTACAACGAATTATTCAAAAAAGGTGAACAATATGATGTAATCCTACTAGCACCTCAAGTTTCTTTTATGTATGCAAAAGTTAAAAAGATTTTTAAAGATAAATATTTACTTAATATTCCTGCACAAGTATTTGCTAAATATGATGTAAAAGAAATTCTTAATCTAGTTGACCAAGAACTAATTAAAAAACGTAACAAAAATGGTCAAGTTCAATTGCTTTCGATTAGAAATAAAACCATCACCTTTCATCGTAAAATTCTATGTATTTCTCTTTTTAGAAATCGTAATCGGATTCATATTGCATATCGACTTTATCAAAGTCAAAGTGATATTATTGTAAACAATGAAACAATTAAACAACGAATTACAATTCAAGACATCTATGATGTTATCGATACTGTTTTATTAAATTATCCAGGTATTGAGGTTATTGGTTTTTCAACACCAGGAATTGTTAATAATGGATTTGCTACAACTGCCAGTATTAATGGTTTTGATGATATGAATTATAAAAAATTGTTTACAAGCAAATATTCACAAAAATTTATTATTACAAACGATGTTAATACCGCAGCAATTGGCTATCATGCTACTCAAAATCAATACTCATCAATTGTGTTACTTTTTCAGCCAATGAGTACTAAAGCTGGTGCTGGTATCATCATTGATAATAAATTAATCAATGGCAAGCATAACGTGGCAGGGGAAATGAAATACCTCCCCGTAAATCTATTAGAGAAAGGTGCTAATGTATATAAAACACCAGAAGATATTATTAAAATTGTTAAATATATTTCTTTATCGATTATTAGTGTAATTGGGCCTGAGGCAATCGTTATCTTTTGTAGTCTTTTACCTAATATTGAAGATTTAGAAAATGAGTTAAAAACAGTATTACCACAAGAATATATTCCTCGGTTAATTAAAATTGACGATATTCAAGAATATATTTTCCTAGGTCAAACAATTATTTGTACCTAAATTAAATAAAAATTAAGGAGAAAATTATGAAAAAGATTTTATTAGTATGTTGTGCAGGAATGTCTACAAGTTTATTAGTAAACCGGATGCGAGAAGTTGCTAAAACAAAAGAAATTGATTGCAAAATCTGGTCAACAAGTGAAAAAGAATTACCAAATGAATTTGCCCAAGAACCTGCTGATGTAATTCTTGTTGGTCCACAAATCAGATATTTACTTAATAATATTAAAAAAGAAGTAAACAATACTGTTCCAGTTGAGCTTATTGATATGCGTATTTACGGTATGATGGATGGTGAAAAGGTTCTTAATCAAGCTTTAAACGCATTAGAAAAATAATCAACTGACAGCTATTTTAAATAGTGCATATAATTAGATAATTCAAGACGATAGAGCAATGTTGCATATAAAATATTGATTACGTATTCAGCACTAAAAGTAGCACATAAGCTATCAATATCTTCAAATAAACTAGTATCAAATAATAGATAATCGTGGCACAGCTGAATTAGATCCTTACCCTTTTTACCTAATATCCCGACCGTATATACATTCCTATTTTTTAAAATTTTAGCAATTTCTTTAATTAAGTTATTATCGCCGGTCGTAGTGATAAGGATCGAGACGTTACTTTGATGCTGCTGCATATTATCAATATATTTAATATTAATACCATTTTGATATGAACAAGGAAGCCCTAATGATTGTAATTTAAAACACATTTCTTTAGCAATCGTATCTGAAAGACCAATTCCATAAATATCGATAAACGAAGCACTCAATATCCGATTACAAACACGATTAACAACATTTTTATCTAGTAATCGATTTGTCTGAATCATCGCTTTTTCATATAAAGAGGCAATTACTTTTTCAGTATCTTCTAAAGATGTAAAATACTGTTCAGGATGCTCAGTTGGGAGATCATTATATTTAAGATAATCATTTCTTTCTAAGATCAATGTAGATAAAAATTCACGAAAATTATTGAACCCTAATTTCTTATAAAGACGGGTTACTGCCGCTTGTGAAGTATAACTCTGTTTTCCCAACTCACTGCTTGTAAGATTATTAATTTTTTGATCTTTGTTTAAAAGAAATTGAGCAATACTTTTTTCAGTATTGGTAAGGTTATTATCATCTAATAAGTGTTCTATAATCATATTTCGTAGACCTCCTTTAACTATTTGATCGTATCTATATTTTATCAAATAATCAATAAAATAAAAGGGTTGAATAAATCAACCCAGTAATTGTCTATTAATCGCATAAACATTGCCAATTATCATCAAAATGTGCTTTGAAGCACATTTTTATCTGTTCTAAAGTTACTTTCTCCTCAGCTAATTCAGGAAGTTCATCTAGGCTAAAATAACCACTATCAAGTGTTTCAATATTTGGTTTAAATGCACCACCAAGATAAGAACATTCTATGAAAATCTTAGTAATTCCATACGCATAGCGAGGCGTATTATGAATATTACGATCTAGAATTGCAATTACTTTAACTATCTGAGCCTCAATCCCGGCTTCTTCTTGTAATTCCCTAATTGTATTTTCCTTAACACTTGCTAAAGCATCTACCCAACCACCGGGAATTGACCAGCGTCCATCAGATTCCTGCACCAGCAAAATCTTATCACCTTTAAAAACAGCACCACGAGAATCTAATTTTGGTGTTTGAAACCCTGTTTCATTACAAAATAATGAAGTAACTGTTGCAATCGGTAAATCACTTTGTAAAGCGACCATTTCTGCAGATATTTGACGAATTCGCTCAAATCTTTCTTGATCAAATTTATCTTTTGTATATGCTAATCCACCTTGAGCTAAAAATTGTAACTCTTGAGCTAAATCTAACCACCTATTTTGTTTGTTCATCATTTTTTTCTCTAGTTTCATTAATTACAACTCGATGCGGATATGGAATATCAATCCCGTTTTCATCAAAACGTTTCTTAATAATCAAACGCAAATCTGATAATAATTGAAAACCAGCACCACTATCCTTAGATAATAATGTTGCTCGTAATTGAATTCCACTATCATTAAATTCGACACAATGAACTTTAACCATTGGTTCATGTTTTTTCTTTTGTGCTTTAGTTCTGCCATCTAAACATAATGAATGTTTACTTCCTTCTTCTTGAATAATTTCAATTGCTTTTTGAATATCACTTTCGTAAGAAACCTCAAGATATAAATAGTTGGCTTTTTGAGTCTTAACATTAGATACATTTTCAATAATTGCTTTATTCATTATCGTATTAGGTATAATTACCTGTGTTCTTTCTAATGTTTCAATGACACTGTGGCGCATTGAAATATCAATTACAGTTCCAATAACATTATATTCTCTAACATTGACAAAATCACCAATTTTATAAGGCTTATAAGTCATGATCATAAAACCATTGATCATATTACTTGCAGCTTCTTGTGATGCTAACCCAACTACAACTGCTAAGATTCCCCCACTGGCCAGCAGAGCCTTAATGATTGACTGCATCGCCGTAATTTCACTCATAATAATTGCTAAAACAATTGTTACTAAAACGATTTTTTTAATACGCATTGGAAAAACTAATTTCAACGGATCATTTATCTTCTTTTTTATAATTTTATTGATTATTTTATTAATAACCAAAACTATAACAACTGATATCAAAATACTTATTCCGCTATCAATTAATCCATGTTCAAATAAACTATTTATTCGTTCATAAGTTTTATCCATTTAACCACCTACTTAGATTTTGAACCATAATATTTACCAATAAAATATAGACAGATACATTGAATAGCTCCAATTATTGATAACATCAATAAAACATAGCTAATCCAAAATAATATATCACTACCTGTATTAAAAGCATTAATTATTAGAAATACTACAAACGATATAGCTGCCACAATCCCTAAATACTTTGAAAAGCCTAGAAATCTAGCCGATAAAATTCTATTTTTGTCCATTTTATTTACCTATACAAAAGCGTTTAAATAATTCATCTAATAAATCTTCTTTCGCTTTCTCTCCTAATATTTCTTTTAAATTATTCCAACATTCATATAAATCAGTAACAATCAAATCCGTTGGTACCATCATTTCCATAGCTTCAACAGCTTGCTTTAAAGCCTGACTAGCACGTTGTAATAACATTGTTTGACGTGCATTTGTCAGAATATGATCATTATTATCAATAATCTTACCTAACTCAAACATTTTTTTGATTTCTTCTGTCAAAGTGCTAATTTGATTATCTTTAGCACTAATAACAATACCATCTAAATCTACTTTTGTTCCTTGATCGGCTTTATTAAGCACGATAATTCTAGTAGCATCTTCTGTTAGTTCTAATAACTGCATATCTTCACTACTTAATGACTGCGAACCATCAATTACCAATAAAACAAGGTCCGCTTGGTGAATCAGTTCTTTAGACTTTTCAACCCCCATACTTTCAATAATATCATCAGTTTCTCGGATTCCTGCAGTATCAATCATATTGAGAACTACTCCATCAATGCTAATACTCCCTTCAACAATATCCCGGGTTGTTCCTGCAATATTTGTTACAATTGCTTTATCCTCTCGAAGCAGAGCATTCAATAAACTACTCTTACCAACATTAGGACGTCCAATAATAACTGTTTTAATTCCCTCTTTAACTAATTTAATATTTTTAGAATCATCAAGAATCTTATTCATTTTAGTCAATAGATTGGCACTTCGTGGTAATAACGAAGAAGCAGTCAATTCCTCAACATCATCATATTCAGGATAATCAATATTAACTTCGATCTGAGTGATTATTTGAATTAAATCTTCTTTCAAATCTTCAATAAAACCGCTAATACTACCACTAATTCCTTTTAACGCTAAATCTGTTGCATAACTATTTTTAGCAGTAATAATATCACTAATTGCCTCAGCCTGTGATAAATCAATTCGACCATTAAGAAATGCTCTTTTACTAAACTCACCACGCTCAGCCATTCTAGCACCATTTTTGATACACACTTCTAATACTCGTGAAGTAATATAAACACCACCATGACAATTTATTTCCACCATTTCTTCACCTGTAAATGTTCTTGTACCTCGATAAATATTAACTAACACTTCATCAATTCTTTTTCCATCGTCAATGATATATCCATAATTGATCGTATGACTAGGTTTTTCTATTATTTTGCCTGTAAAGAATTTTTGAACAAAGGCAATACAATCTGGACCACTTACTCTAATCATTGAAATTGCAGCTTCTAAGCGACTTGTTGCAATTGCAACAATAATATCTTCGTTCAAAATATCACCTTCCTTTATCTTTTGTATTTTATCATAAATTATTATTAATTAATATACCTAATCAATGCTATAATGGTGGTAAGCAGGGAGGAATTCAACATGAAACTTGGAATTATCGGTAGCGGAATGATCGTCTACGATTTATTAACATTCATTGATATTATTGATGAAATAGAACTAACGGCAATATTAGGGAGAAAAGAATCTCAAGAAAAAATTGAAACACTTATAAATAAACATCATATAAAAAAAGCATACTATGATTATGATGAATTGTTAAATGATGATGAAATAGATACTATTTATGTAGCTTTACCAAATCATCTCCATTACGAATATACAAAAAAAGCCTTATTGCATAATAAACATGTTATTTGTGAAAAACCATTTACTTCAAATGTCAATGAATTAGATGAATTAATTGCTTTAGCTAAACAACAAAATTGTCTTTTATTTGAAGCAATTACAAACCAGTATCTTCCAACTTTTAAAGAAATAAAAGAAAAAATATCTGAGATTGGGAAAATCAGTATTATTTCATCTAATTATTCCCAATATTCTTCACGTTATAACGCTTTTAAACGTGGTGAAATATTACCAGCATTTGATGTCAATAAATCTGGTGGGGCTTTAATGGACTTAAATGTATATAATATTCATTTTGTTGTTGGTTTATTTGGTGCCCCTAATAAAGTAGAATATTTTGCTAATATTGAAAAAGGAATTGATACTTCAGGAGTTGCTATCTTGGAATATCCAACATTTAAAGCAATCTGTATTGGTGCTAAAGATTGTGGTGCTCCAATCATTTCTACAATTCAAGGTGACCAAGGTTGTGTAAAAATTGATGGTCCTACCAGTGTTCTAACTGATGTGCAAATTTTAAGAAATGGCCGAGATAGTGAGATTCTACCAACTGGTAACTATCATCGAATGTATAGCGAATTTAAAGTTTTTGCGGAATGTATTGATAATAATGACTTTACTACATGTAATAAAATGCTTGAACATTCACGAATCGTCATGGATGTTTTAACTAAAGCACGCCAAAGTGCAAATATTATTTTTGGTTGCGAACGGGATACAAAATAATCTGTATCCTTTTTTATTATCAAGACATAGTAACAATGCTATAATAATATATATACATTACAAATTGGAAGAGGGTGGCTAAATGCAGAAGATATTTAGGAAATACATTATCATAATCATGTCTATTTCATTAGCCTCTGTTCTTTTAATAAATTTTTTCTTATCAACTGATTCTTTACAAGCCCGAACTTTAGAAACATTTAATTTAAAAATTAATCAAGTAATTCAAACAATTGAAAATAATCGTACCGAATTAGTATCTTTGAAATCTAGTCTTGATGAAGATTATTTAACTAGAGCAAAAGCATTTGCTTATGTTATTGAAAAAAATCCTAATATCATTGAAAGTGTCACTGAACTTCAAAATTTAGCTACACTACTTGATGTAGATGAATTACATGTAAGTGATAGTGAGGGTTTAATTGCTTACTCATCAGTTCCTAAATATGTTGGTTTGGATTTTCATAATGGTGAACAAATGCGTGGTTTTTTACCAATTTTAGAAAGCGATGACCCTGATGAATATGTTATTCAAGATGCTCAGCCTAATACTGCTGAAGGTAAAATTATGAAATATGTTGGAGTGGCTCGTAAAGACAAAAAAGGATTAGTACAAGTCGGTCTTGAACCAACACGACTTTTAGAAGCACAACAAAGGAATACATATTCCTATATATTTTCTAGATTTCCCACAAATGAAGGTGAGCAGCTTTTTGCAATCAATAAAACAACCAACGAATTGATTGCCAGCACTAATGATTTAAACGACAAAGAAGCAAGTTACTATACTTATGATAATTTAAAAGATTGTCAATCTGGTACTTTTAAAGATATTGGAAACAAAACTGAAAATTTTTTTGTAACTAGAGAATATGATAATATTTTAATTGGAGCAACTGTTCCAAAAGATATTTTATATAAAAATCGTTCAAGTGATTTATTATTAATTGGTGCTTATTTAATTGCAATCGAAATCGTTATCGTTGTGTCAATCAATGTTATATTAAACAAAAAAGTATTAAAAGGAATTCATAGTGTCCTCAATGATTTAAATAGAATAAAAAATGGCGATTTAAATACTGTCGTAAAAGCTGATGATAATCAAGAATTGATAGATTTAAGCTCTGGAATCAACAGTATGGTTAATAGTGTTGTCAACTCCGCTGATCGAATATCAAAAATTATCTCCATTATCGATATCCCACTAGCAGCATTTGAATATCAAAATGATACGAAACAACTTTTTGCCACTGCAAGATTGAAAGAACTGCTCCATTTAAGTGATGAAGAAGCAAATCAAATGTATCTTGATCCAAAACAACTATTAAAAAAACTACAAATAATTATTAGCAATCCAATTGAAGGTGAGAGTGATGTTTATTGTCTTGAAAAAGATACTTTTATAAAAATCCGACTTGTGAAAGATGAAAATGGTTTCTATGGAACTGTTAATGATGTTTCTTCTGATATTTTAAAGAAAAAACAAATTCAGTACGAAAAAGATCATGATCATTTAACTGGACTATTACTATACCCATCATTCAAAAGAGAAGTAACTTTAGTCATTAATAACAATAATTATAATCATTTATATGCAGCTGTAATGGTTGATTTAGATTCATTTAAACATATAAATGATACTTATGGTCATGATTTTGGTGATCATTATTTGAAACGTTTGACCTACGCATTAAATAAGCTTTCTAAATCAAATTGTTTAATCGCACGACGATCTGGTGATGAATTTTGTCTCTTTATTTATAATTATCAAGATAAAAATACTATAATAAATCAATTAAATAAATTATGGTCTTATTTTAAAGAAGAATTAATTGAACTTCCTGATCATTCATATCAATCAATAAAAGTATCTGGAGGCTTTGTATGTAGCAGTGGTCCAAATAATACTATCGAAGAATTAATGAAGAAATCTGATAAAGCTCTGTATGAAGCAAAA
>OCAS01000959.1_pt1 | contig 17872 bp, 15 predicted proteins | sample 1550751 | NCBI WGS metagenome assembly OCAS01 (sample SAMEA2580301, study PRJEB22360) | human gut metagenome | biome: human gut; feature: human-associated habitat; material: faeces | place: Denmark | collected 2008/2010
AACCGTCTGACGTGCAAGACCTGGGCCGGGAATCAGAAAAAGCCACTGCCACACATCGAGGAAATGCTGGCTCTGATTGATCAGCAGACCGCCGTGCTCTCCCTCCCATGTGCTTCGCCAGGGCGCGGAATTGTGATAGGCCGGAGTACGGAACCAGATATTGGATATCCACACAGCGCGGTTAAGCCGCCCCAGTTCTCCACGCTCGATCATCTCCTTTGCACGGAAAAATACGCGGTTCATCCTTGTATTAAAGATCATTCCCAGACAGACTCCCGCGCGGCCTGCCGTATCTATGAGTCCCTTCACTTCCTTCGTCGATATCCCGGCCGGCTTATCCAGCAGGATATGCTTTCCCGCCGCGGCCGCCATCTTTCCGATCTCGACATGGGTGGCGTGAGGTGTCACGACAACTACAGCATCAAATTCGTCTCCGCATGCGAACATCGCCTCCACATTCGGATAGACAGATACCCCCGGATAGACTGTCCTGATCTCATTCTGCCCCTTTTCATTTCGGCAGCAAACTCCGGCGAGTACCATACCATCGATTTCACCGTCATAAATCATCTGTACGTACTGGCGGCCCATACCGCCAAATCCAACCACTGCGGCTCTGATTTTCTCCATCGTCCTGCTCCTTCGTCAAACCGGTATTTTATAATTTTTGATTATAATCTGTAAAGTCCTGCTGCCATTGTATACATTAACCGTCGGATAATAAATCACATCGATTACCCGGCTTCTGCCGAGCTCCTCCAAAAATGCGTCGCCGTCTGTAAACAGCATGGCGTCAATCGGAACGCCCTTATCGTCAGCCAGGGAAAACTTCACCGCGTTCCGGTTCTTTCCCAGCACCCGCACGCTTCTGATATGAAGTCCTTTCAGTGCAAACAGCGGCTTTTCATTGCCCTGTCCAAATGGTTCCAAAAGCTCCAGTTCTTCAATAAGAGGCTCATTTATGTAATCGAGAGGCATAGGAACATCGATCCAGATCTTGCGGACAAAGTCATCCTCTGTAAGTTCTGCCTCCTCATTCAGCCTGCGGCGGAATTCATCGATATTTTCTTTTTCAAGTGAGAGTCCTGCGGCCATGGGATGGCCTCCGAATTTAAGCAGGAGATCCTTTACCTTCACCAGCCCTTCGAACATATGATACTGCTCGATCGACCGCCCTGATCCCTTCGCGCATTCCTCTCCATCCGTCAATACAAAGGCCGGTTTCTGATACTGCTCCCGCAAACGCCCTGCAATGATTCCCGCCAGCGATTCATGGCAGGAAGGCAGATACGCTACCAGAACCTTATCGTCACGATAGCACTCCTCCACCTGCGCAATGGCTTCCTCGGTCCCCTGCTTCGTCATATCTTTTCTCTGGTCATTTAACTCCTTCAGTTCCATGGCCAGCCGGTCCGCCTCTTCCCCGTCCTCACACAGCAGAAGCGACAAAGCCAGCTTGGCTGTCTGAAGACGTCCGCCTGCATTTAAACAGGGACCGATGACAAATCCGATATGATATGCGGTAATCTGGTCTTTATCCAGGTCATTCCGCTCGATCAGCTTTAAAAGACCAATACTCTTTGTATTTGCAATTCTTTTTAATCCTTCTTTGACAATGATACGGTTTTCATCCCGCAGCTTCATCACGTCGCCCACCGTGGCAATCGCTGCAAATTCCAGCATGGACAGCCATTCCTCCTCCGAAACGGAAAATGCCTCGTAGAGGGCCTTTACAAGCTTATAAGCGACCATTCCGCCGCATATCTCCGGGTATGGATAGCTGCACTCGCTCTGTTTTGGATTGACCACCGCGTCCGCGGGCGGAAGCAGATCATGGCCATCCTCCTGCATGATATCGTGATGGTCCGTGATCAGCACGGTAAGTCCCAGTTCCTTCGCCAGGCTGATCTGCGCCACAGCGGCGATTCCATTGTCACATGTCAGGATCGTATCGACTCCGTCCTCAGCCGCGGCGCGGATAATGGATTCATTGATTCCATAGCCATCCCTGATCCGGTCCGGAATCTCATAATCCACGTTAGCCCCGATTCTCGTGAGCGCCCGGTAAAGCAGGTACGTAGAGCAGACGCCGTCTATATCGTAATCCCCGACTATCCGGATCCGTTTTCCCTGCTCCGTCTTCTCCTTCAGGATCTCTACTGCAAGATCCATGTCCTTTAACAGATGAGGGCTGTACAGATCCTTTAATGATCCCCGGAGATACTTCTCTACCGCCTCCTCTCCCACAATATCCCTGTTCCGGATAATCCTCGCCGTTACAGGTGTAATATGATGGATTCTTGCCATCTCATGAAAGTCTGCCTTCTTCGTCTGAAGCATCCATCGTTCTGCTGCCATCCTTCTTCGTCTCCTCACCAGCCTGTTCTCGATCAGACGTTGTATTTTCTCCCGCCGGCTGCATCTCTTCCGCCAGCTTCTTCTCTTCTGCCAGCTTCGCTTCTCCCGCCAGCTTCTTCTCCGCGATTATCTCCGCGGCGACCCGATCCTCCAGCCGCTTTTTCAGTTCTTCCTTTTTCTGCTTCGCTATATCCAGTCTGCTCATCAGGCTGGCAATGGAATACAGAATAGGTGCAAAATCCCCTCTGTAAGCCTGTTCACAGGTAGACTTCACCTCGAAATTCTCGCTTCCGATCTCGCGGAAAAGGTATTTCTCATCGTCAATAATGTTCTTCAGCCGCTCAATCAGCTGATTCACGGAATCCGTCAGAATTCCGATCTCATCCTCAGAATCATAGGGAAGGTACACATCCAGGTCACCGTTTGAGACTCTTCTGGTCCCCTCCACAATCGCCTTAACCGGCTTATCGATAGCAATAATAATATAGATGACAAGCATCGTGATCATCAGCGCAATCAGGCAGATGGACACGATCTTCACCCTGGCCAGCCTGGCGTAAAGCTGATCGCCCCGGACACTGGCCGCCTCGGCTCCAAGACGGTTAAACTCCGCCATCTTTAAAAAGTTGCCGCTGGCCTCATCAAATAAGAGCCTGGACTCTCCGATGATCATCTTCAGCGATTCCTCGTTATCATTGCCCCGGCTGATCGGAAGAAGCCGGTCGCTGTATTCCAAGTACCGGTCCCAGTAGGCTCTGGCGTTTTCCATCAGCTCCCGGTCCGTTTCGTCCGTAATATAATTCTGCTCATACTCCGTAAAAGCCGCGTCGATCTCATCACGAACCGCCATCATCTCTTTTTCCAGATGATCCATGGTCTCCTGGTCGTGGGTAATGGCATGGTAAAATTCCTTGATCCTGTAATCCGAGGTCTCGGTATTCAGTTCCTCCGCGATGATAATCGCCGGAACCCAGGACTGGGAAATCTCCGTGCTGGCCTGGTTAATCTGTCTCGCCGTAATAATGGACTCCGCGCCGATAAACACGAGTCCCAGAATGCTGACTCCTCCCAGAAACAAAAGCTTCGTTTTAATCCTGATATTTCTGATTGATTTCACTTTCATAACCCTTAAGTCTTCTCCTTCTTTGCCGGTAATCCGGCAGTTCTCTCTCAACGACTTTCCAGAAGTCCTTTGAATGATTCATCTCTGTGCGATGAGCCAGTTCGTGCACCACAACGTAATCCGCCAGCTCCACGGGCAGAAGAACCAGCTTCCAGTTATAGTTAATATTACCACGGGCGCTGCAGCTTCCCCATCTGGTGGCCTGATCCCGAATGGCGATTCGCAGATACGACACCCCCATCCGATCCGCCCACCACGCGGTTCTCTCCTCCAGAAAACGCCTCGCCTGCTTCCGGTACCAGTTTTCCATGGCCGCCTTCACAAGCGGCTCGTCATCCTCCTGCCCCGTAAAAGGGCCGGATACCAGAAATTTATCGCCGGTATCGCATACCCGGAACCGTTCCGTCTCATAGTCCCGCTCAAAATGGAGTTTTCTGGGGCTTCCATGAAAGAGCAGTAAAGCCCCCTCCGTCCAGTGAAACTGTTCCCGTTTCTCCAACTCCTCCCTGATCCTGGAAGCATGCGCAAATATCCATTCCTGATTCCGCCACGCAAATTCATGGCCGGCCTTCCACGATAGCCGATCCGGTATCCGCACGACAATCTCTCCCTCCCTGGTTACGGAGACCGCCATCGTGCGCCTGGCGGATTTCACTATCCTGTAAGGGAAAAAATCCCCATCTTCACAGATGAGTATCCCCTGGTCAGGCAGCGCCTGTTTTTCAGTTTTCATTTATTTTCACATACTTTTCTATCATGCATTTAAATTTTTCACCTGTGTCCGCTGCGTTTTTGCGGCCTGCATGACACATTATAGCGAATAACACCGAAAGAAACAAGAGGAATCTCATTTTAAGCAACAGGAAAGCGGCCCGATTTTGACCGCTTCTGCAAAAATAATACCATATTACCGCTCTGCTGCCTGCGGCGAGGTTTTGGCTTCGCCTTCAGACATAAGGCAGTTCTAAAGAATAATGAATTTCTTTTTCCCCTGAAATTGTTTCAATCCACGCCCGGTAATTTCACAGAGTACGACCACATTTTTATTGCTGCGTGGAAACGGGGATGTTATCTGCACTTTTATGTTATTTTATACTTAAAAGCTCGCCTTTGAATAAAGAACTCCTATATTTCTATTAATTTCTTCAGAAGATAAAATTTCCTTCAATTCCTCAATAAATTCTTCTCTGTTGTTACATTCGTATTGCGGCTTGAACTCTTCAGTATCCTCTATCAGACTGCTGCCTACGGTAATAGCAACAGGATAATCGCTTTCAGGTCTGGAATATAAAATCATCAATGTATAACGGTAATTATCCAGATTTGGCACCACAATATCAAATATAGTTGCAAGACTATATTTGACTGTATCGTCCTGCGGTCTGAATTTCATATTGGTTACTGCACCATATATCACCTCTCCGGTCTTTTTTGATAAAATTTCCGCCTGCTCTTTTAGGATGCTATTTGGCAAATCTTTCGCGGAATTCCTCAATGTTCTTTCATCAAATTTCCATAAATCCAATCCCATCTTCATTCTCCTTATCTCATTTCAAATTTTATTGGCAAATGATCCGAATATCTTTCCTTATATATTTTTCCTGACCGGATTAAATCCCTGTTTCCAATCCGCCTGACAATCATAAACTCTTCCCATACGAAATGGTCAATTAATGCAGGTCTTAATAAAACCTGATCATATGTATACCAGTAAAAAGATTTATCCTCTTGATCAGAATAAGAATAATATGTTCCTGGAATCCCCTCGCGTTTTCCCATAAGATGCCACATTGGATTATAATAAAAGTTCACTTGCCGGTCATCCACAGTTCTGCTAATCTTTTTTGCTATATTAACATCCATAACTGCATTAAACCCATATACGCCTATAATCCCATCTGAAAAGGGTTGTAAATTGAAGTCACCCACTACTATTGTATGATAATTATTCTCACCAGCTTTTTGTGCCTCGTCATTACATGACTCTTCCAGCTTGTTAATTGTGCTGCTTATAATATTTACCTTTTGTGCCCTGGAAGATTCATTTTTAAACATTGCACTTGTTAAATGCAATACAACCAATAAATAATTCTGCTTTTCTTCATGCATCTTGTATACAGAAAAATGCTTTTCTTCCTTGTACACATATGCTTTTAAGCCTTCACCTGCCAAAAGCATAATTCCTTTGTTTTTCGGCATCATTTCTTTTTTAGCAAATTTTTTCTCATGCATAGCCATCTGATCGATCAGGTACTGTAAATCCAGATTATCTGCTTCAGCAAGCATAATAACGTCAATTTCGTTCTCCAGGCTGCTTTCAACTATCTCCTGAACCAGATTTTTTTTATTAATATTCCAAAATAGGCACTTAATTACTTCCAGCCCCCTCTATCCTGCAAAATTTTATAATATCTTTAATCACCTTAGTAATACAAACACCACCTGCTCAATCCAAATATGACTCATACAACTAAACCTAAGTATATATTACTACAATTCTTCTCCATTTTCCAGTATCTCTTATCACCTGCTAAAAAAGGCCGTATCATATCTTTGCCTTCCGGACAGACTGGTAATCAGAAGCTCTGTTTCAAAAACACCAGGAAAGAAGGTTCCCCTCATGAAATATTTTCACGGCTATCAGAAAAAACACTCTTTCTTTGAAGGCTGGTACTTAAAACATCAGTCGCCGGACGGCGTACTCGCCCTGATTCCGGCATACCATATTGACAGGCAGGGAAAGCCATCCGCCTCCCTCCAGATTATCACCAATACCGAGTCGTGGGTTATCCCCTGCTCTGCCGACCAGTTCCGGGCGGCCTCAAGTCTATTTTATGTAAACCTCGGTACATCCACCTTCGCGGAACAGGGCATCCATCTGGATATTGCCACAAAAGAGGTGACACTGACCGGTCACCTCTCCTATGGGCCATTTACACCGCCCAGCTACGATATTATGGGGCCTTTCTGCGCCGTTCCGTTCATGCAGTGCCGCCACGGCGTCTTAAGTCTCTCCCACCGTCTGTCCGGCCAGCTGGTCTTAAACAGGAAAAAGCTGAACTTTGACGGCGGTCTCGGCTACATCGAAAAAGACTGGGGCCGCTCCTTTCCCTCCCGGTACGTATGGACCCAGTGTACCTGGACCGACAAGAAGACGAAGGCCCCCTGCTGCGTCATGCTTTCCGTGGCCGATATTCCCTTTGCCGGAACGCATTTTAACGGTTCTGTCGGTTCGGTTTTGTTCCGCGGAAAGAAATACCGCCTCGCCACCTACAAAGGGCTTAAAATCCTGGAATTCACCGACCGCGAGCTCCTGGTCAGCCAGGGCGGCCTGATGCTTCACGTCAACCTGATCAAGGACCAGCCCCTGTCTCTGGCCGCACCCTCGTTCGGAAGCATGAGCCGCACCATAAAAGAGAGCGCGGCCTGCCAGGTCCGCTACCAGTTCTTCTACCAGGAAAAAAAGATATTTGACATCCTGTGTCACCATGCAGGCTTTGAATCCCAGATCATGTGACACATAACTGACAAAAAGCAATTTTCAGACACGCACTACATCTGAAAACGGCCTTCCAGCGCGATGAACTGATCAAACAGCATCCGGCTGACTCTGGCGCCGAACACCGTCGCCGGATGCGCCGGATAATACATGGCGTCGCTGAACTTCTTATTGAACATCACCAGCACATACGGACCGTACGGGGTGTATATGATGCCGCCGTCATTTCGGCAGGCGTTCATGCTGCCGCTCTTGGAGGCCACATTTACCATCACATCATCCGTATTGTCACTGTCCATGTAAACAGCCGGAAAATCCTTTGTGATCATGCTGTTGTAGTGCTGCTTCTTAAAAATCTCCAGCATCTTCGCGTCCGCTTCAGGGCTTATCAAAGTCCCCGCTGCCAGCCTCGTAAAAATGCTGGCATAATCCCTGGGAGTCGATGTTCCCAGCTTGTCATACCGCTCAAAATGAAGCGGATTGTGCAGCACCGTGTCCCTGCATCCCAGTCCGCGGATACACGCATTGATCGTATCCAGCCCCAGATAGTCGATCATCATGTTCGTCGCCACATTGTCGCTGACAATAATCATCAGGGTGGCTGCGTCCTTCACCCGGAGAACCGCCCCCGGCTCCAGCGCACACAGGACTCCGCTGCCGTCAACCGTGTGTTCCTCTTTAAATTCCACCATATCCTCTAAGCTGGCTTTCCCCTTTTCCACCTGATCAAACAGACACGCCAGAATATACGTCTTTATGGTGCTGGCCGTCTCAAACGGCTCATCCGCGCCGATGGCAATAACATTTCCATGAAAATCGTCGGCGTAGATACCCATTGTCCCATCATAACTCATGAGCTCCGCCTCAATCCTTTTCTCTATCGTCAGTCTCTTATCCATTCTCTTTCTCCTCTTCCGTCTCTGCGCCGCAGATCAGTGCTGCGCCGCTTATCCGCCCCGAAACCGATTCGCTCTCGAAACGGCATGGTTCCTCTGTCAGAAAATACTTCCCACCGCATACAGGCTCTCTGCCAGATCGGCTCTGAAATCCGCATCCTCCGGGTTCAGGCTGTTGATCACCACTCCGCCGCTTCCCGCCTTTCCGGTGGAATGAATATACTTTCCTTCTCCCATATACATGGCGATGTGTCCTGGGAAATACAGCAGATCCCCCATTTTTTTCTCATTCCCTGCGATCTCGTGGACCGGATACCCATCCACGATTTTCGCATCCCGGTAGGTCAGAATTCCATTCATCATATAACTTACCGAGGTAAGCCCGGAACAGTCGATCCCGGCGGTGGAACGGCCGCCCCACCGGTATTGAATCCCCAGATACGTCTTTGCCGTCTCCACTACAGCGCGGCGAAATGCATCTTTATCCACAATTTTCTTCTGCGGAAGCACCTCTGTCCACAATCCAGCCTGCGAAAACTCCTTGTTTTCCAGAAACTGCTCCCTGATGTATCCGAAACGGCCGTCTGCCAGCTTCACCTTCCCCCAGCCTTCTATGCCGCATTCATACGGTATCACACTCACCAGAGCGCCCCGGAACAGGCTGACAAGCCTTACTCCCTGCACTTTTGGCACGGAAACCACATCGACGCAGAAAGCGGTGGTCACCATAAGACCGCCTTCCTCCCACGCCATCATTTCCTCTAAAGAGACAAGCCGCACCGCTTCTTTCCGCACATAGCCCGTATAACCGTAAAACGTGCGCACCGGCAGAAATCCCTGCCCGGCAGCCTCCCTCCCGGTAATCTCTGCCCCGGTGATCTCCGCCCCGGTAACCTCCGCCCCGGTAATCGCAAGCCCCGTTCCATACATCGCCTCATCCGCAATAGCGGACAGCGTCATTCCATCCTTAACCATAGTCTCCGCCGGAATCTCATAAATAGTTGCAACCGGCTGTATCACAATTCCATACTGCATCGTTCCATCTCCTGTTCCGGACTCCTGGATTTTCCTGAACCACAGGAAAGGCAGCGCCAAAGCGCCGCCTTCCTGCTGCCTCTTTCCTCATTCCATATGGTCCTTTTCCATGATTTCCGCGAAGTGCGGACTATCTGTCCCGGTATATCTTCTTATACGCCTCATACTCGCTGCTGTTAGCAAGCACATAATGTTCCGGCCTTACCTCCCGCCAGGAAGGCGGATCCGTCTCATAGTGATGCATGGAGGCGTCATAGACCAGAAGCTTCTTCTCCCTCTCATGCCGCGGATCCGGCATGGGGATCGCTGACAGCAACGCCCTTGTATATGGATGAATGGCGTGGGTAATCAATTCCTCCGTCTCCGCCATCTCCACGATCTCCCCTTTTCTGATGACCGCGATTCTGTCGGTGATAAACCGCATAACCGACAGATCGTGTGCGATAAACAGATAGGTGATCCCGCGCTTCTTCTGCATATCCGCCAGAAGGTTTAACACCTGCGCCCGAACCGACACGTCCAGCGCGGAGATCGGTTCATCCGCGATGATAAACTCCGGATTCATAATGAGTGCCCGGGCAATACCGATTCTCTGCCGCTGGCCTCCCGAAAACTCGTGAGGGAAACGGCTGGCAAATTCCGGCAGCAGCCCCACATCCAGGAGGGCCTGATCCACCCGCTTCTTCCGTTCCTTCTCGCCGATCCCTTTCTCGATGTTCATCAGGCCTTCGCTGATGATGTAATCCACCTTGGCCCGCTCATTCAGCGAAGCCTGAGGGTCCTGAAAGATCATCTGGATCTCCCCCATTACCTTTCGGTCCAGTTCTCCTGTGATCCTGCCATTGATCTTCTCGCCTTTATAGATGACCTCCCCGCCAGACGACGGTATAATTCTCATGATTGCCCGGCCGATGGTTGTTTTTCCGGAACCGGATTCTCCCACCAGTCCGAAGGTCTCTCCCTTGTAGATCTTGAAATTGACCTTCTTTACCGCCTCATACCGCTTCCTCCGCTCGCCGAACGTGACGTCTAAATCCTTTACATCCAATAATACTTCTCTCTCCATTAAAACAGACCTCCGTTTCGGATTTTTTCTACCACGGAAGGCGGGTCCACCTTCGGAGCCCGTTTATCGAGCAGCCAGGTTTTGGCCTTATGGGTCGGAGATACGAAAAAATACGGAGGACGTTTGATAAAATCGATCTTTAGCGCCTGGGGATTTCTCGGCGCAAACGCGTCCCCCTTTATCTCCGTAAATAAGTTGGGCGGTGTCCCGGGAATCGAGAATAGATCCGTCCCCTTCACGCCCACCTGCGGAAGCGACGAGAGCAGCGCCCACGTATACGGGTGTCTCGCATCGTAAAAAATGTCCTCGCCCGTCCCGATCTCGATAATGTCTCCCGCATACATCACAGCCACGCGGTCCGCGATATTGGCGACCACGCCCAAATCGTGGGTAATCAGGATGACGGATAAATGGTATTTGTGGCGCAGTTCCTTGATCAGATCGAGTATCTGTGCCTGGATCGTCACGTCCAGCGCCGTTGTCGGCTCGTCACAGATTAAAATCTGTGGGTTGCAGGCAATGGCGATGGCGATCACCACACGCTGCCGCATGCCGCCGGAAAACTCATGGGGATACTGGCAGAACCGTTTCTCAGGCTCACTGATTCCCACATCCGCCAGGTATTGCAGCGTTCTGGCCTTCGCCTCGGCGCGGTTTACATTCTGATGAAGCAGCACCGCCTCCATAATCTGCACACCGATCGTCTTTAACGGGCTTAAGCTGGTCATGGGGTCCTGCATGATCATGGCGATCTCATGGCCCCGGATCTTCAGCCATTCCTTTTCCTTCTTTAAGGCTGTCAGTTCCACCGGCTCTTTGTTGTCCGCACCGTAATACGTAGCCTTCCCCGCCGTCACATGGCCGTTCTGGTCCAGAAGTCCCATGAAGGACTTGGTAAACACGGATTTTCCGCTTCCCGACTCGCCCACAATGGCCAGAATCTCTCCTCTATGTAAATCCATGGAAATTCCTCTGATTGCATGCAGAGTCTTTCCCCTCAGTTCAAATTTAATCTCTAAATCTTCTACCGTCAGTATCTTCTCTGGCATTCCTTTCCTCCTTCTGATCGATCCGTTCTGTCCTGTCTTCTACACATGGTTCTTCGGGTCAGCCGCGTCGGAAAACGCGTTGCCGATAATATAGAATGATATAGTGACAAACGAAAGAATGATGGTCGGATATACGAGCTGGTAACGGAGCGCCGGGCTGGTGATGAGGGCGCGGCCCTCATTGATTAAGTTGCCAAGGCTTGGAATGTTGACCGGAAGCCCCAAACCGATGTACGTGATAAAAACCTCATTTCCAATGGCGGACGGAATCGTCAGCGCCATACGCAGCATAATAACCGACACCAGATAAGGAAGCAGGTTTTTTATGATAATCTTCGCCGTCGGCGTGCCGAGACAACGGCTGGCCACATTGTAATCCCTGTCGCGGATAATCAGAATCTGGTTTCTGATGAAACGCGCCATCTGAATCCATCCCGTAAGACACATGGCGAAGATCAGTGTCTTCACACCCGGCTTCAAAATATAGGAAATCAGAATCAGGACAATCGTATTCGGTATGTTGTCTATAATATTATAAATCTCAGTCAGTATAAAATCAGCCTTCCGCACGTAACCCCAGATGACACCGACCGTGATGCCGATCAAAGCTTCCGCCAGCGCCACAGACAGGCCGATCAGCAGGGAGGTTCTGGTTCCCGCCCAGATTCTCGCCCACAGATCCTGGCCAATGGAGTTGGTTCCCAGAATAAACTGGTCTCCGGGCGGAATATTGCGATACTGCATTCCCGCTTCATCATTGACGATCATGTTCGGGTCATACTGGCCCGGAAGATGGGGCTGAATGAAGGTAAATGCCAGAAGAAGGAGCAGGAGAACGAGAAGAACGACCGCCCCCTTATTCTTTAAGAAAGCCCGAAACGTACTGCTCCAGTAGGAATAGTTGCTGTAGCCGGTCCGCTCCACTTCCGCTTCGTTAAATCCGGCGAAGGAAAAAAGCTCCTCATCGGTCTGTGGGGCGCCCTTTGCCGCCTGTTCCATGCTGTCCATCAGCTCTGCCTCTTTCGTATGGCGGTAAGAAAACTGCTTCATCATCTGTCACCTCCCTTTTTGCTCAGGCTGATTCTCGGGTCAAGCAGAACCATCAGGATATCGCCGAGAAGCAGACCCATAACACCGACGCAGGCATAGAGGAGCACGATTCCCTGAACCATGGTATTGTCGTGTTTCTTAATCACCGTGACCAGCAGGCCGCCCATTCCCGGAATGCTGTATAAGGATTCGATATAGATGGAGCCGATGACCGTATTCAAAAATGCGGTCGGTATGTACTGGGCCAGCGGAACAAAGGCGTTTCGGAAAATATGCTTGAACATGACGCCGCCCTCGGACATGCCCTTTGCCCTGGCCAGCTTCACATAGTCCTTATTGCTCTCATCCACCATGTAGCGCCTCAGCCACATGCCGTAAAATGCGATATTATTTAAAGACATGGAGACAACCGGAAGAATCCAGTACTTCGGATCGTCGATTTGAAACAGCAGACCGACGCCCAGCGCCTGTGTTCCGTACAGCTGGATATAAAGGAAGTAGACCGCCGCAGGAACCGCCTGGATACAGACGATAAATAACGTCCCCAGCTTGTCAAACCACCTGTACTTATACCGCGCCATCAGTGCTCCCATGGGAAGCCCGACAAACAGCGAAACAATCATGGACAGGACGCCCAGCTTAATGGACACCGGAACCTTATCGGCCAGAATCTCCGCTACCGGCACATTTGCCCGGTAAATCCTGGATACCCCCAAATCTCCGTGCACCAGGTCGTTAAAGAAACGTACCACCTGAACCGGAAGCGGGTCCGTAAGTCCCATCTCCTGTAAGCTTACCTGGATTTGCTGTGAAGTCAGCTTATCGAAATTGGTGAAATAGCCTTCAATCGGCATCAGACGAAGCAGGCAGAAAACGACAGTCAGAATAATGATTAGAGTAAGAAACGATCGCGCAATTCTTTTACCTAGATATTTTAGCATCAGCAACATAACTCCTTTGTAATTTCTTTTATAAAAACACTCTCGGAAGCAGATGTCATCGGCAATTTCGTAAATTACATCTATTTCCGAGAACATTTTTACTTAATTCCGCAGTGATGCGGATACTTACCGAAGTAAAAGTTCCGGTAAGCATCCGCCCTCCGCTCTACTGGCCTGCCTTCTCCTTATTCGCTTCAAATTCTTCCATGGAGATGTAATGATCCTGCAGATGCTGGCCCTTATACTTTAAGTTGGACACACCAAACGGCGCATACTGGCCTTCAAACACATTGAGCTTCGTCGCAAGATATTTGCTTACGCTGATGCTGAAAGGCACGACAAGCGCATGATTAATCAGAGTGGCCTCCGCTTTGGCAAATGCCTCGTAACGGGCGTTGATATCCACCTTGATGTCCTTGGCTTCCTCAATCGTTGTAAAATACTCTAATACAGCGTCGGCAGAAGGGGTTCCATCCTCAATGGCTTTCGCAAGGTTTGCATACTTGTAGCCCAAATCGTAGCCGCTCTCGCCTTTCGCCTGGTAGAATGGATCGGTCCATGTCTCCGGGTCCGCGTAATCAGCGCCCCAGTTACACTTTAACATTGCGTACTTTCCGTTACGGCGGATCTCAGTCAGGAATCCGTCGGTTGGACCTGTCTGCACGATAATATCGATGAAATCAGTTCCCAGCAGCGATTCCATCTGCTGTTCCACAACCTGACACTCCTTATCCCAGTTGACCTCGGTAGGATTGTACGGCAGAAGCACCTTCACCGGGAAGGTCACGCCTTCGGCCGCCAGCTCACTCTTTGCCAGATCACGGTACTCCACGGCCTTCGCCTCATTAAAGGTATCTCCCAGTGCCGCCATATCGCCGATCTCTGTAAAATCGGTTCCATCCGCGTTGAAGGTGAACTTCGCCGGAGTGATGGTATTGATCACGTAATCTTCCGGAACGTTCGGCTCCAGCACAGCGACTTCCTTAGTCTTATTCAGAGCGGAAGAAAGGGCCTTACGGAAGTTCTCATTGTTCACGGCCTTTCTCCAGTTATCCGGCTCATACTCTGCGTCGAACTGCGGATCAAAGTTGAAGCAGTAGAAATAGGAGTAGCTGTTTCTCGGCCTCTCACGGCTGATCAGATTCTTTGTATCCTCGTTGCTCATCCAGTCGTCCAGAATATCGGCTGTGATTTCCGCGTAATCGATCTCACCGCGCTTGATCATCTCCGGTCCGATGGTATTCGATTCCGCATTGTAAATTTTCTGTATTTCATCGATATAGACGACGTCCGCATCATAGTTCAATGTATTCTTTTTATAGATCCGGCGCTCCTGAGGAGAAAATTCCGACATATAGTAAGAACCATTGTAGTACATCTTATCTGCGGCCGTTGCAAACGTCTTGCCCAGTTCCTCCAGCTGAGGTCCGTAAGCCGGCATATAGACGATATAAGCCAGAGAAGACAGGAAATACGGCACTTCCGTCTCCAGCGTATAGGTAAGTGTATAGTCATCCACTGCCTTTACTCCCACCTCGGAGAAATCAATGGCATTCCATACCACACCGTCCTCATCGGCTCCGCCGTTATATACCAGGCCATTGTAATAGGCTTTGGCATTTGCAATCACACCGAACAGATTCTGCACAATCCCACTCTCGTATTCCGGTGTCAGCTGGTATTTAATGGCGTCGACATAGTCCTGTGCCGTCACGTCGGCTACCGGCGCACCTGTGTTATCCACCCATTTGGCTTCTCTTAAATGAAAGGTCCACGTCCTGGATGCCTCGTCATATTCCCATTCCGTCGCCTGTCCCGGCCGGATCTTTCCTTCACTGTCGTACTCGATCAGAGTATCAATGCAGTATGCTGCCGTTTTAAAATCAGCTTCTGACGCAGAGACCAGATAATTTAATGTCGTAACTTCCCCCGAATACAGTTCCGTGTACACGACGGGTTTTCCCCCGTCTTCGCCTTTACCGGCCTCGTTTTTCCCGGCCTCGGTTCCGGCTGCCGCGGAGCCGCCTTCTGTCGTCTTTTTACCGCCGCATCCGCTGAGCACGGTCGAAGCAGCAAGAACAGCACAGAGCAGTGCCGCAGTCAATCTTCTTTTCTTCATAAGTTTTCCTCCATGTTCCTAATATTCTAACCCTTGCGGGATTAGTTTCCATACGATTACGCCAGTTACGGCTCAAATGCGGGAACTCCTGTAATTCCGATCCCGTCATTGTCATTCATTCGGATGACCGCGCCCTCATAAACCGGTCCCCCTGTATACGGATCGATAGAACAGAGGGATGGGCCGTCCAAATCCGCACGGGTAATAATCCCCTTACCCGCCGCCAGATGCGCCGCCGCGCTGACCGCGATCTTGCTCTCCAGCATACACCCGATCATGCACTCCACTCCGTAGCTTTCCGCAATGGCACAGATCTTCAGCGCCTCATAAATCCCGCCGGTCTTCATCAGCTTGATGTTAATGAGATCCGCCGCCCGGTTCTGGATAATCCGAACCGCATCCTCCGGAGAAAACACGCTTTCATCCGCCAGGACAGGCGTGGCCACATTGGCTGTCACAAACTTCATCCCGTCAAAATCATGAGCATTTACCGGCTGTTCCACTAAATCCATCTCAATTCCCGAATCCTCCATGGCCCTGATGATGCGAACGGCCTCCTTGGCCGTCCATCCCTGGTTGGCGTCGATGCGCAGCCGGATCTCCGGCCCCACAGCCGCCCGGATCTCCCGGATTCTCCGGATATCTTTTACGCCTTCTTTTCCCACCTTGATTTTCAGAATTCGAAAGCCCTGTTTAACCGCCTTTAAGCTGTCCTCCACCATCTCGTCCACACCGTTGACGCTGATGGTCAGATCCGTCTCCACTTCTGTCCTGCTGCCTCCCAAAACCCGGTACAAAGGCTTCCTGCAGGACTGTGCATACAGATCATAGAGCGCCATATCCACCGCCGCCTTGGCCGATGTGTTCTTCACCATACAGCCGTGAAGCTTCTTCATCATGCCGTCCAGGTTATCGATCTCCATTCCGATCAGATTGGGAGCGATAAATTCCTCGATGGCACACCGGATGGAGCCTTTCGTATCCCCGGTGATCACAGCCGTGGGAGGGGCCTCTCCATAGCCCGTCCTGCCGTCATCCGCGGTAACTCTGACCACAATATCATTCACGCTGTTCACAGTCCGCAAAGCCGTCTTAAACGGCGTTACAAGAGGAATATCCACTTCTGCGGTCTCTATCTTCGCAATTCTCATATTCTAACCTCCGAATTTCTATGGTACAGCCACAGAGAAGTCTCCGCCATCACACGCTCATATGCCGGCGTATCGGTATCGTTTCCACAGTAGCACACGATAAATGGCTGTTTTGCATATACAATTCCAACATCATGTGTAATTCCGCAGTCTTCCCCTGTCTTGTGGGCGATTTCCGGTTCCTCCGGCAGCGCCTGCAGATAAAACGGAATCTTGCTGCACAGCTGCTGGTTCTTTAAAATAGAAATCATCTTTTCACTGGCCTGCCGGCTCACCAGTCTGCCCTGATACATCTCACGAAGCAGACGGCCCGTCTCCGCTGCCGTTATGTAATTCTGGATTCCCCGCTTTGATTTCTCCGTATCGTACATCTTCCGCTGAAGCACCGTATCGCGGTATCCCATCCGCCTGATCGTACGGTTAATCTCCTCGATTCCAAGAAGATCGATAAGCACATTCGTCGCCGTATTATCGCTGAAAATAATCATCAGCGTCACGAGATCGAGAACCGTCACTTCGATTCCGTCATGAAGATACGTAAGTGCCCCGCAGGACGGCACACAGTCCTCCCGCTTCATGCGGATGATTCTGTCGGGATTCAGAGTCCCCTCCTCGAACCGCACAAATGCTTCTGTCATCACAAACAGCTTGATAACGCTGGCGGCCATCATCCGTTCGTCCTCGTGATACGCCGCCCGCTCACCGGTTACGAGATTTTCATAATAAAATCCCGTTTTTCCCGGAAGTCTCCTGATCTTCTCTGTCACTTCCTCTTCCAGACTGCCTGTCAACCGCATAAGTCCCCTCTCCACGCCTGTCGAATTTTCATTATAGAAAAAAAGAGGCACTGCACCTACCACCTACAGCTACCTCATTGCACCTGATTTTGCGACTGATTCGTATTCTTTATGAAATATAATCTTATGTATAAGTATAATAAATTTCACAAAAAAAGCAAGCGCTATTTCCCTCTAATTCGGTAATTTTCAGTCATTTTATTACGGTTTGCAGCCCCTCCGGCCCCGCTGCCTGCCACGTTTTTTGACTACCGCAGCTCCGCTTTCAGCAGCTGAAACTGATTTTTATGGAAGGATATCTGTCCTTCTTCCTTCAGCCGTCCCAGCTCCTTTGACATGGCGCTCCTGTCCACAGCCAGATAATCGGCCATCTCCTGCCTGTTTAACGGAATGGTAAAGGACTCCCCTCCCGCCTTCTTTGCCTGCTCCGACAAATAGGAAAGAATCTTCTCCCTGGTTGTACGTTTTCCCATGTGACCGATCTTCTGTGTCAGCGTCATATTCTTTTCCGCCAGGATTTTAAGCATATTGCGGACCAGACGGTTATGAAACTCACATGCAGACGGGCAGACGGTTATGATTCTCTCACAGTTGATGAAGAGCACCTCCGTCTTCTCCGCGGCGGTCACACTAACCGGCAGACTCTCCACGCGCGCAAAGGAAAATGCTTCGCCGAACAGACCTCCCCGCTCCACATGGGCCAGAATGGTCCGGTTGCCCCAGAAGTCGTCAGAAAACACCAGCACGCTGCCATCCAGGACCATACCTACCTGATCCGCCCGGCCGCC
>OCAS01000961.1_pt1 | contig 17844 bp, 6 predicted proteins | sample 1550751 | NCBI WGS metagenome assembly OCAS01 (sample SAMEA2580301, study PRJEB22360) | human gut metagenome | biome: human gut; feature: human-associated habitat; material: faeces | place: Denmark | collected 2008/2010
TACATATTATTTGGAAATATTAGATAATATATTCAATTAACATATATTTTCTAACTATATTCAATTTTTACTTTTGAACCTATTCCAGCCTCACTAGATGAAACTAATAGCTTAACAGGAACTCTATTTTTAAGTTCCTCGACATGACTTATTATACCCACACTTAGATTATTACTATGCAATCTTTCCAAGGATTCTATAACAATTTCTAAAAGTTCACTATCTAATGAACCAAAACCTTCATCTAAAAAGAAAAATTCTAATGGTGCACTTCCCTTTAATTGTATTTGAGATGAAAGAGCAAGTGCTAATGATAGAGATGTCAAGAATGTCTCTCCACCAGATAGAGTATCAATGCTTCTTCTTTCTCCTCCATTAAAGTTATCTCTCATTACAAAGTTTAGTGTTGAGTCAATTTCAAGTGCATATCTTCCTTTTGTTATTCCATCCAATCGTTTTGATGCTTCCAACGCTATATATTTTAATTGGTTTGTAGAAACATATTCTACAAATTTATTTCCTTGTACACATTTATCTAATTCTTCCAATAAGTCCACATTGTGTTCAACTACCTTAAGTTGTTTATTAAAATCATTTATCTTATCTAAAGAGTCTTTTAATGTTATTAACTGATTTTGATTAGCTCCAATATCTTTGGATATATTTCCTATTTCTACTTTCAAATTATAAATTTCATCTTTTAATTGTTCAAAGTACTCCTTCTTTATGCTTCTTCCATTTAATTTTTCTTTTGATGATTTTATTTTAAATGATAATAACTTTTGTTCTTCTTCATGCTCTAGTATTTCTTCAATCAATTTTTTTACTGCATCAGTATCTAATAAAGCTCTTTTTACTGCATATATACTTTCAAATTTATTTTCTGCTAATAGTTTATTTAGTGTTGATTTTTGGTCTTTATATTGTTCCTTAGCAGTTTTAAGTCTACCATCTATATTGTGCTTTTCAGCAATGTTTTTTTCATATTCTAATCTTTGCTCTTCCAATTTTTTCTTGCTTGATTCTTCTTGTTCTAATATCTTACATATATTTTCTTCAACATTATGTAAAAGATTTTTAGCTAAATCACCTTTAGTTATGCTAATAACTTCTTTATACTTATTATCCCTACTCAATTTCTTTTCTACATATAATTCTCTAGCCTTTATTAATTCTATCTCTATTTCATGTAGTTTACTCTCATTTTCTCTTATTTTAATATCTAGTGAGTCTCTATTTTTTAATAAATTTGAATGCCCAGTACTTAGTAATTCTAATTCTTTTTCATTCTCCCTTATTTCTTTTACTTTTGACAATAGATTAGAGACTTTAGTAATCGTCTTTAATCCTAGGTATTCCTGTTTAAGTTTTTTACATTTATTTTCTAAACCTTCTATTTCTATGTTTAAATCTCTTGTTAATTTCTTATAATTATTCAGACTCTCTCTTATTTTTAATTCTTCTTTTTCAATTTTATTTTTTTCTTCTTTCGCTAATGTTACTTTATTTTCAGTACTCTCTTTTTCTTTCTCCCACTCCTGAATATTAGATTTTAACAATGCAAGTTTTCTTTGTTCTTCATCAAGTTTTTTTAATAATTGACTAGATGGAATCCCCCCTAGTTTTCCTTTTACATCTTCAAGTTCTTTAGTCTTCATTTTTTCTATAGATAAATACCCACTTACTTTAGCATTTAATTCCTCTATATTGTTTCTTATACTTATTTTTTCTTTTTCTAATTTCTCCAGTTTTTCTTTGACAAAAGATATATTTTCATCATATTTAGTTATATTATGATTTTCATGATGTTTTGACCCACAAACTGGACAAGGCATATTTTCTTTTAATTCACGTCTAAGTTCAGAGGCTAAATTTAAATACTTTAGTTCTTCTAATTCTTTTTCTAGGTCATCTCTGTTCTTTCTATTATTTTCAAGTTTTTCATTTAGTAAATTTACTTCCCTTTCAGTATTAAACTTACTTTCAAGTATTATCTTTAATTCATCTTGTATACTGCTTTTCTTAATTTCATTTTCTTTAGTATTATTTGCTTTATTTCTTAATTCAGTAACATATTCAGATTTTAAAAGTAAATCAGCACTCTTACCAGGACATTTTTTAAGAAGAACATCCAAGTGAAGTGATAAATTTTCTAAATTACGATTTACATCATTCTTATCTTTATCAATATATCTAACTTTTAAATTTATATTTTCTGTCTCTTTGAGTATTTCTTCTAGTTTATTTAGCTTTTGATTTTTTTCTTCCAATACGTTGTTGTAATCTTTCTCGTATTCATATGCTAGAAATATTTTTTGTTTTAATTCTGCACTTATATTTACTTTATCAATCTTTCCTTCAACTTCTTTTATAGATTTAGTAACTGCATCTTTTCTGGACTCTGACACCTGCTTTACTTTTTCTAATTCAACTTTAGTCTTATTTAAATTAATTCCACTTTCTTTTAGCTCTTTTAACTCTCTATCTAATAAAACTAACTCTTCTTCTAATTTTATTGCTTGTTGCAATCTTATTTTTTCTTCACTCAATTTAGGGACTTCTTCATTCTTAATTTTGTTTATTTTTTCATATCTATTTTTTGTAACTTCAAGCTCCTGATTTAATATTGCTAATTTCTTTTCTAAATTACTTACTGCGAAGCTATCTTCATCTATCTTTTTTTCTAGATTTTGAACTGAACTTATGTATGGGTCTACCTTTTTAGCGTTACTATCATTTTCTACAAGAGCAATCTTTTCTTTTATCTCACTATTTTTTAAATCAAGCTCATTTTTTCTAAGTTCATTTTTTTCTAACTTTAATTGTTCTTCATATACTGTTTTACTTTCTTCATAAGATTTTTGAGCTAGGTCTAAAGCATTATTCTTATCTTTTTCCAAATTTTTTAACTCTATTACTTCTTGGTTTATATTGTTATATACTTCCTCTGTAATTCCATCATATTGACTTAATTTTGATTTCAAATCTTTTAAATTTTGTAACTGTATATTTTTTCTCTTTTTCACTTTTTCTCCAAGACTTCTTCCATATTTCTCAAGATTAAAAATTCTCTCTAACATGTCTCTTCTATCTGCACGTGATAATCTTAGAAACTCATTAAATTTGTCTTGTGGTAAAACTACTGACCTAGTAAAATCATTTGCCGTTAATCCTACAACCTGTGCTACTTTTTCATTTACTTCCACAACTTTATCAGCTAAAACATTTTGGGTATTGTCATTCAATACTTCTATTAATCTAGCATTAGAGGTCTTTGTTCCTGTTTTGCTTCTAGCAATGGTTCTATCTACAATGTATCTTCTTCTAGTGTTTTTGCTTCCTATCTCAAACTCATATGATATAATTGCCTTATCGCACACACTGTTTATATATTCTTTTGTATTTCTGGATATATTTCCATACATAGCAATAGTTATTGCATCTAATATTGTAGATTTTCCACTTCCAGTAGTTCCAAATATCCCAAACAAACCTCTTTCAATTAATTTTTCAAAGTCTATAACTTGTTTATCAATATAGCTATTAAGCCCTGTAAGTTCTAATCTAATTGGTCTCATCTGCTGATTCACCTTCTTCACTTATTATATCTAGAAATAAATCCATAAGTTCTCCTTTTGGCTCTACACCTTTACTAAAAGAATAGAACTCTCTAAACAACTCTGCCATAGACTTTTCTTTTATATCTACACTTTCTTGTTCATAACAAGATGTTATTATTGGTTTTATTTCTATTATGTCTTTTAATAGTTCCTTCATTTTTTTAATTTCATTCTGTGATATTATCTCATCAGTATTTATTTCAAAATATGACCAAATCTCTCTATCTTGATTTTGCTCACATATATCTAGTGCTTCTTCTATTCCATTACATTTAAATACTTCTATAGGTTTGTAATTATTAAAATATACATCTTCAATTATTGGTTTTTCACCAGCTTTTATATCCACTATGTATGCCCCTTTGGTATACGCTCTTTCATCCTTGCTATATTGAAGTGGAGAACCAGAATAGTACGCATTTAAACGTTCGGAAGCTTTTTGTTGTTTATGTAAATGACCTAGTGCAGTATATTGAGCCTTTTCTGGCAAATCTTTTCTTTCAACTAAAAAACTTCCACCTAATTGTATAGGTCTTTCTGATTCAGTACTCTCTCCACCTATTACAAATATATGTGATACGGCTATATTTATAGTATCACTTCTAAAATTTTCTTCTAAACTTCTAAATATATCTCCTACCTTTTCAGAATAATTTTTTTGTTTCTCAAACTCATCTTCACTTGAAAAAACTTCATTTAATCTTTTTTCACTTGGATAAGGTAATGTAGCAACCACAATATTTTCTCCATTTATATTCAGTTTTGTACATCCCTGAGTTGCATATGTTATTTCAAACCCTTTATACTTAGCTTCTATCGTAGCACTTAATGGATAACCATATATAAGTATCCCCTGTTCATGTGCTAGAGGTGTTATTGCAGAGAGTCTCTCTGGATTATCATGATTTCCTGAAATTATTAATACACACCTCTGACCATTATTGGCAAGTCTTGATACAGTCTGATAAAATAGTTTTTCTGCTTGTGCTGGTGGATTAGAAGTATCATATACATCTCCAGCAATTATAACCATATCTATTTCATTTGATTCTACTATTTTTATAAATTCCTCACAAAACTTTGCTTGTTCCTCAATTCTAGAATGGCCTTCTAGGGACTTCCCTAGATGCCAATCTGATGTATGAATAAATCTCATTTTTTCCCCTTCCTCTATCTTTTAGGTTTAATTTATATATAAAAACTAATAACAAACAGCTTCATCAACTCCAAATAAATATATACATTTCTCTTTTACTGACTTACCAGTTAAAGTTTCAATAATATCTGCATATAAATCCAACTGTTTTTTATATTTCTCTATTATTTGATTTATATTTTCCTCATTTACAAAATCTGTTTTATAATCCACCAAAACTATTTGATTATCTTCTTCAAAATAAGCATCAACTATACCTCTTAACATGACACTTTCATTATCATAAAGTTTTTTATCGTCATTGTTTATAAGCTTTTCATAAATATATATGTCTTTCATATTTACTTGTGCATAAATTGATTTTTCTCTATTTATAATTTCAGCATTCAACATTCTTTTTCCTATGTTAGAGGCAAAAAATTTATATATTTTATATGGATTTACTATACTAGCTTGTTTTTCTGTTATTATACCTTTTGAAACAAAACCTCTTATTTGTGATTTTATATCATTTACACTACTTACATTTTTTAAGTCTAAAACCTCCATAACTAAATGGACTATTGTACCTCTTTCTGTTCCACTTATTTTTTCTCTTTCTTCTTCATTTTGAATAAATAGAGGCTTTTTTAATATTACTTTTTGTTCAAATATAGTATTTATTAACTCTTCTTCATAATTATTTTGTATCTTTTTTATTTCTGTAACAGATATAGTAGCAGGTTTTCTTGTACTAAATTCATATGGATATATATAGTTTAATTTTTCTTCTATTTCACTGTAATAATCACTGTCAGGATTATCTACATCTATTTTTTCAAGAATTTCTTCAATACTTTCTTTTTCTTCATCACTCTTCTTTTCCACTAAAATATCATTCTTATTCCACAACTTTCCATACCATTTTGAATTATGTTCAACATTAAAAACTGCGTCTAATCCTACTTCTTCTAGTAGATTAGATAAATCCCTATGTCTTAATACACAAGGCATTATCCAATCTAAAAAATTTTTACCTTTTAATATCTCGTATTGTGATATTGTATCTAAACTTTCAATTCCATTTGACCATCTCTTTATACTATCTTGTATATTTCTAGTAGAACCAGTTATAATCAATTTTTCTTTAGCTCTTGTAAATGCAACATATAAAACTCTCATCTCTTCTGATAAATTTTCTATATTTATTTTGCTTTTTAATGCTTCTTTGGCTATACTTGGAAAAGAAATCCTTCTCTCATAGTCTACAAATTGAGGTCCATACCCTAAATTATGATGATATAAAATACTCTTTTTAAAATCTTGAGTATTGAAATTTTTACCCATTGCAGAGCATATGACTACTGGAAATTCTAGACCTTTACTTTTATGAATACTCATTATTCTAACAACATTTGCATTCTCACCAAGTGTTTTTGCACTTCCCATATCAGAACTAGATTTTTTTAATTTCTCTATAAAATTTACAAAGTTGAATATTCCTTTAAGACTGGTTTCTTCAAATTGTTTTGCTCTCTCAAACAATACTTTTAAATTAGCTTGTCTTTGACTTCCACCTGGCAATGCTCCAACATAGGCATAGTATCCAGTCCTTGTGTACAAGTACCATATAAATTCATCTGTACTCATGTACATTGACTTTTCTTTAAATTCCTTTAGCTTAATTAAAAAATCTTTACTTTTGTTTATGCACTCTTCACTTGGTATAAACTCAGACTCATTTTCATTTTGAGAATCTGTAAATCCATCATACTCTGCTGTACTTTTTAAAACCTCATAAAAAATTTTATCTTTACTCTGAACTCTAATATCAATCAAATCCTCTGGTGTAAATCCAAATATAGGTGATTTTAATACAGATATAAGAGGTATATCTTGCATTGGATTATCTATTATTTGAAGTAATGACAATATTGTTTTTATTTCAATCGTATCAAAATACCCCACTCCAACATCAGCATATGTTGGTATATCCATATTCATCAATTCATCTGCAAACACTGGAGCCCATGCAGATGTAGCTCTTAAAAGAATAACTATATCTCTAAATTCCACAGGTCTATATCCATCTATTCCCTTATCATAGACCTTTTGAATTTTTCCATCTTCATTGACTTTCATTAAATCTTTGATGATGTTTCCAACCATTCTAGCCTCAAGTTGTATATTATCTAATTTTTCTTCTTCCTCTATTTCATCTTCTTTGTTATTAATTCTATCGTCTTTATCATTTATAATATCATCATCAAGTTTATTATCTTTTTGTATTAGGTGTATCTCCGTTGCTCCACCAATAATAGATTTCTCGTCTGTATCCACATTAAAATTTGCACCTAAATTTAGTCTTTCTTTTTCTGTATATTCAATTTCTCCTATATTCTCATTCATTATATTTTCAAATATATAATTTACAGCATCTACAACTTCTTCTCTACTTCTAAAATTTTTGTAAAGCATTATTTTTCTATGGGAACTTCCCTTTTTATCATTATAGTTATTATATTTTTGCAAAAATAATTCTGGCTTTGCTTGTCTAAATCTATATATACTCTGTTTTACATCACCAACCATAAATCTATTTGGAGTTTCTGTATTTGCAACAGCTTTAAGCAGTACTTCCTGCACTAGATTACTATCCTGATATTCATCTATAAATATTTCATAAAACTTGTTTCTATATCCAACTGCTATATCAGAAGGTACAATATTACCTTTTTCATCTACATCTGTAAGTATATTTAATGCAAAATGCTCTATATCGTTAAAATCTATTATTCCTTTTTCTCTTTTCTTATTGCTATATTCCTCTTCAAATCTCAGTACAACACTAGATATTGGTTTAACTATGTTATAAAGATATTTTATTTCTTCTCTAATAGAATCATTATCTTTATTGAATGTAGCACTTACTATACTTTCTAAAGACTTCTTAGTCTTATCTCTTATAGTTTTTGCCTTTTCTTTTGATTCTTTTATATACGAAGGAGCATCTTTTGAAATTCTTTTTACTCCTTTTACATAATTTTCAAAGGACATACTTGCCATCTTTTTATATGCCTCATCCCAAGATTTATTACATGCTTGTGAAATGTCAGCAATTTTTTTATATTCAACAGATAACTTTTCTGCAAAAGTTTCTAATTCTTCTATTGATTCCACTTCTTTTAATGCCCTTTCCATATTTAGACAAAGACCATTAATCTCTATTTTTACAGTGTCTAATATAGCTCTAGCCCAAATAGACTGTGAAAAATCAAAATTTTCATCAATATTAAATCGTTCTGCTGAGTCAATCAACCATTTTTTAGGTTCAGGAGAAGCCATTGCAAATGAATATATTCCCAAGATAATATCTTGTACTTCTTTATCTCCTCCTCTTTCTGCATAACTTTCAACTAAATTTAAAAACCCCTCATCTCTTTCTTCATATAAATCTTCAAATACTTCCTCTATTGCTTCTTGTTTCAAAATAGCACATTCAGTTTGGTCTCCTATTCTGAAATTAGGGTCTAAGTTTATTCTATGAAAGTTTGATTTTATAACATCCAAACAGAATGAGTGTATTGTTGTAATACTAGATTTATTTAATAAAACAAGTTGGTTTTGTAAATGTTTATTTTCTGGGTTTTCATCTAAGGCTTTTCCTATAGCATCCCCTATCCTCTCTCTCATTTCTGACGCAGCAGCATTAGTAAATGTAACAACTAATAACTTATCTATATCAATTGGATTTTCTCTACTTGTTATCATTTGAATTATACGCTCAACTAGCACGGCTGTTTTTCCTGAACCAGCAGCAGCAGCAACCAATAAATTGCATTCTCTACTTTCTATAACTTCTAATTGCTCTTTTGTCCATTTAGGAGAACTCACTAATTAACATCTCCTTTCATCATTTTTATTATCTCTTCATTACTCTTATTATTTAAATTTTTATACTTGTTATCTTTTATAGTTGAATCAAACTGACATATAGCAGAGTAATCACAAAAGTCACATGATGTTCCATCTTTATGTTTATATGGAGCTATACGTATTTCTCCACTTAACATTTCTTCACATAAATCCTTTATAGCATGCCTTACATATTTTCTAAGCAGTTTGAAATCCTCATAGCTTATTGCTGAAGTACTTTTACCTACATTTCCATCCTTAGTAAGACCTACTGGTATTACTAAAGAGTTTTTCCTTTCTCCATCTATTAATGATTTATCCATCTCTTTAACTATGTGAGAGTCTTTTACTACAAGCCCCTTCATTCTAAGTTCTTTTAATATTGCTTCTTGTATTTCTTCATCATCTTTATCTTCATTAAATTTTGCTATTGGATTATTTATTCTACAATATAGTATTGCAGCTGGATTTATATTTATATCTTCATCCTTTGCACTTTCAAGGATTGCATCTAAATACACAAGTAATTGTAATTGTAGACCATAATATATTTCTGTTAGACTTATGGACTTATTGCCTGACTTATAATCTATTATTCTTATATATTTATTTTCTCCTTCTTCAAATTCATCAACTCTATCTATTTGTCCAATTAAACTTACTTCTTGTCCATTTTCTAACACCATTTTTATAGGTGGATATTTTCCATTGTTGCCAAATTTAACTTCATAATCTATTGGTTCAAATGAACCTTGTTTTATTTGCTGACTAATTATAGTTATAGCAGTTGTCAACATATTCTTTAATCTATATGCAAGGTATTTATACCTCTCAGAACTATTTAATATATATCCTGGTATCTTTAAAATTATTTCATCAACTATTATACCTATCTTTAATTCTATATATTTTTCATCAATATCTCTCCAAGTTAAATTATCTTGTAAAAGTTCTTTTGAAAACCTATCTAAAATATTATGAATAAAAGTTCCTAAATCTGGTGGTGTAAATGAATACTCTTTACGCTTTTTTGCTTTTAGACCATATTGTATAAAATAAGCAAATGGACATTCAGCATATTTTTCAAGCCTAGATATGCTAAGAGAATTACTTTTATACAATGACCTTATTTTTTTCTCTTCAATCTTATGAACTTGATTAGTATAACTAAGACCTTTTATAACTTTTTTTGTTATAGAACTATAGACTTCATCTTTTAAATAGTACCTATATATATCTAACCAAATACTATTAATCTCTTCTGTATTGTAACCATCACTGTCATAATTTTTTATTATGTTTATAAGTTCATTAAATGTAGGGGATTTAACCGTTATTTTTTTAAGTATATCTTTATCAGTGCTTTTATTTTCTTCCACTAAATAACTTTTATTTTCTATATTTGGAAATATCTTCTTAAGTCTTGATATAATTATTGATGGTCTAAGCGTTTTACCTTCATGGTCTGATATTGGATATGTTATGGTTAAATTCTTAGATGTCGAAGTAAGAGCTTTATATACAAGAAACTGTTCTTCAAAACTCCTAGTCTTACTATCAATATCAACTTCGATTCCTTTGTTTCCAAGACTTTCCCTATCATTATCACTCAATATTCCACTATCCTTTGTAATCAGCGGAAACACACCATCAGTAGTTCCAACTAGGTATAAATATTTCGTGTCTGGATTTTTCATTCTATCCACACTACTTACAAGTACCTGGTCTATACTAGGAGGAACCAGTCCTAATTCATATTCATCAAAACCTAAGGTTATTAATTTTATAAATTTTTCTAAAGAAATTATTTCATCACCCATAAGTTCCACCATTTGGTCTAATATGTCCACTACTATGTCCCAAACTTGTGAGTATTGATTTGCAACATCAAGTTCCCCTTTATCCTTAAAATTTACTATTAAACTTTCTATAGTTTCTGGCATATTTATATCTAATAAAAATTCATATATATATCTACAGATTTCTTTTACTCTATTTTTTCCTCTTAATTTTTCTTGTAAAATTACTATAGGCTCTAATACTCTATTTTTTATTTCATTTATTTTCTCTTTTAATTCCAGTTCAAATTCACTTTCTTGACCTGAAAGACTTTGAGTTATTCTATAATCCCATTTTTCATCAAACCATTTTTTACCTTTAATCCCATTAGCCAACACATAATTTTCTAGTAAATTTATATCATCATTATCAATTCCTATAAGTCCACTTTTTAAATACCTAAACATAGTTTCATACCCATATCGTCTATTCTTCATTTCTAAAGTTGAAATAATTAAAATAACTATTGGATTACTTTTTGCCTCTCTCTTCTTATCTATAAAGTTTGGTATATTATATTCATTAAATATAGAGTGTACTAAAAAATCATATCTATTTAAATCTCTTGTAGCAATGGTTATATCTCTATATCTGACATTCTTATCTCTAACTAAATGTACAATTTCTCTGGCTATCTCTTCCACCTCTGAATATAAATTGTTAAACTCTTTTATCTTTATATTTTCAGTTGGATTTGAATATATTTTATATGGATAAGCATTATAAAATCTTTCTAAGTGCTGTAATTCCTTAACTTTTTCAAATCTTTTTATAACACCTGTGTTTAAATTTACTTGTGGCAATATTTTTATGCCTTCTTCGTTGCACAATTGAGTCAATTTTGAATAAGTAAATTTCGTTCTAGAAAACATATCAGATTTACTGTACCCAATATAGTTGATATCATCTACAGTCAAAGAGATATTAACACTTTTAGACTTATTTAATATACTCTTTATGACATTGTACTGATTTGGTGTAAAACCTGTAAATTCATCTATATAAACACAAGCTCCATCTAAATAACTGCTTAATTCAATTTTACTTGCCAATGAAGTTAACATATCTTGAGCATCTACATAATTTTCATGCAATTTCCCTTCAAAAGAATTATATATTTTACTTATATCTTTTAATTTTAAACTTAAAGTTTCATTATCCAATTCTCCAGATATATTTTCTAACATTTCAGGGCTTATATTGTATTGTTTCATTTCTGATATCATATCTGTAATTGAACTTACAAAACCAGACTGCGATTTTGATTTTGAAAACACATTTAATTCTTCACTTACATCTTCAATAGCTCTATATACCATCATTGCTTTTCCACTAGAATTTATATTTACATCTGTCAATCCTCCTACTTGAGAAAAAACTATATTACTTAGTGTCTTAAAGCTAAGTACCCTAACTCTTAGATACTTATCTTTTTCTTTTCCTAAGAATAGCTTACTTACTCTATTTTCAGCCTCAAATGTGTACTGTTCTGGAACTAAAAGTATAATTGATGTCGTTTCATTTTTTTGAGCTTCTTTTTTAATCTCATCTAGTATATAGGTGGATTTTCCACTTCCACTTCTACCTAATACAAACCTAAGTCCCATAAATTTCCGCCTCCAAAATACTATAATCTATTTCTTTGCCATTACATAACTTATTAAATTCACAATACTTGCAATGCTTTTTATTTCTATAGCACATACGTTCTTCTTTATTATATACCTTTTCTATATCATTGTATAGATTGTCTTCGTATGTATGTTCTTCATAATTAGTGTTTTTTATCATACTTATATAATTTTGAATTTTATTTCTATTTGCTTCATGTTTTTCTTCATCATATAAAATGGTAATTGGTAAGTCATCAAATTCAGGTTGATAATATCTCATATTTATATCTTTAACATTTATGTCCATTTTTAAAACTTTAGGTATTACTTCTTTTGCTAAAAACATATAAACAATAGTTTGTATTCTATTTTCTACGTGTTTATAGTCAATCTTTTTAGACTCGGTTTTCCAATCCCATATTTCTATATTGTTATTTCCAATTACAACTAAATCATACTTTGCCTGTATTATATCCCCATTTAATGTCATCCTTACTTCATATTCTGGCAAATACGTTTTTCCTTTTTCAATAGGAACAACTTTTTTTATATTTTCCATCCACTTTAAAAACTTTTTACTATTTTTATCATCCTCATTAAAATAGATTCCAAGAGGTATATTGCTAAAATATCTTTCACAAATCAAATGAAAATCTCTTCCTGTTTTTAAAGTTTCATAATACTCTCTACTACCAACATCATCATTTTTCCAATTTATTCTATCAATATATTTATATTTAAATTTCAATGGACATGATTTATATGTGTTAATTGAATTTTGACTATAAGAAAAATATTTTAATTTATCGTTCACTCATATCACTTCTCTCTTAACTTTATTTTTTAGTAGTTACTTACTGTACATATTGTTTTATCCCCTTTTAGATATATTTCAAGCAATCTTTTAATAACTTATTATATATTAATTTGACCTTTTTTCAATAATATGTTGATTAAGTCTGCTTAAATATATACATGGTTTTTGCTCTTTTCTCTTATTCCCTATATCACTTTCATCTCTATAAGCACTTCCTGAAAGTACTAACATTTCCTTTGCTCTAGTAATCCCTACATATAAAAGTCTAATCTTTTCATTTATAGAATCAATCTTCGTTTTATGAGCATAATCTGTTGAAATACTTCCTTTTAATATAGCTTCAACTTCTGATTTAATAATTGCCATAGGGTTTTTATATTTTTCTTTTAGATACCATTTATCACTCTGAAACTTTTGATTAATATTGTCAGGGAAATTATATTCAACAAGACCTAGTAAAAACACACAATCCCATTCCATCCCCTTTGATTTATGATAGTTACATAGTGTTATACTACCGGGCTCTGGTTCATATCCATTTATCTCATATACCACATCTATTATATGATTAAACACCCTGTTCTTTACATCAAACAATAAATTATATACATCTTCTAAATCCATATTTATATTTTCTGATACTAGATACTTTATATAAAAAGATATATAATCCAGTACAGCTTTATCTTCTTTTTCTAAATTAAGTTTTTTCCCAATAAACAAAACTAAGAGGTCTAACCTTATTATTGGATATTCTAATATCTGTTTTATAATATCTATTCCTCTTTTAAAACTTAAGTATATATCACTTTCTTCTTTAAATTCTATTAAATCATTATCTAACTTACTAAATTCAAAATTATAAATAATTTCTTCGGTAGAATAGTTTTTTAATTCTTCTAAAAAATACTTTATTTCTTCTTCATTATCAGTATCTATAAAAACTTTATTAAGTACAACTATTAACTTTTCTACATCATCACAATGTAACATAAAATCAATAATATATGCTATATTGTTTATAACCTTCCTTTTATTCAAAGAATTTGGTCCTAATTCTTCAAAGGTTAGATTATTCTCTCTAAGTTCTTTAGCAACTTGTGTCACTTGTTCATTAAATGGAACCAATATACCTATACTTTTATCTGGATATTTATTTTTTATACCCTTAACGTATCTAGCAGTTTGCTCTATTTCAATTTTCCAACTCTCATACCACTTTACATTTATATTATAATGTTCTGGATTAGGATTTTCTTTATATCCCATTCCATTTGGCACAGTTTTTATTTGCATATCTTCAAGAGCATGTCTACATTCTTTCTGTCTAAATTCCTTTGTAACATACTTGACAAGAGTGTTTGCTAAATCAAGTATATCTTTTGAACTTCGATTTGACATATCCATCCTATAACAGAAATCTGCACTATTTATAAATTCTTTAAAAAATTTAGGGTCTGATGATGAAAATGTTCCTGTTATACTCTGATTTATATCTCCAACTCTAACTAGGTTTTTATTTTCGCTAGATATAATTTTTATTATATTACCTTGAATTTCATTTGAGTCCTGACACTCATCTTCAAATATATATTTGTATCTAGTTTGAAACTTCTTTCTAAGCCCTTCGTCTAAGCTTAAAGTTTTTTCTGCTAAAATTAATATATCATCATAATCTAGCAATCCATTTTGCTTTAATTTTCTATCATACAATTTATATATTGGTAAAATAATTTTAAGCATTCCTTTGTGTCCTCTTGACAATATTTCTTCAAGTTTATCTGGAGAAATTCCCTTATACTTAAGTTCACTTATTGCATTTCCTGCAAATTCAAAAAAACCTCTTTCCCAGGCTTCAAGAGTTATTTCTTTCCAGCGTTCATCTTTTTGCTCCTTTAAAAACCATCTAAAAGCTCTTTCTCCACCTTCAAATCTAAATCTACTTATACATTCATTTAATATAATACTTTTTTGCAAATCATCAGCTATATTAAAATCCTCACTTAACATTACAACTTCTGGCTTTTCCTTTATTATTTTTACAGCCAAACTGTGTATAGTCATTACTTCATACGAATTAGTATCATCTATTTTATTCTCTTCAAGAATCTTTCTTATTCTACCTTTAAAATTATTTACAGCACTATTCATATATGTAAGAATTAATATTTTACCACCCTTATGTTTCTGTTCAAGTAATAGTTTAGCTACTAAATTTGTTATTATAAATGTTTTTCCAGCACCTGGTACTGCTGGTACTGCCATAGTACCATTATCGTAATTTATTATTGGTATCTGGTCTTCTCTATAATTTATATTAATCATAATTTTTATCTCCTTTATGTGAGATTTTTAAAAGTATACTATACAATATACTCTCTTGGATATAACCATTAATCGCATATTCACTTTTAAATGCATAGATTTTCTTTGCATTTAATAACAAATTATATACTGTATTGTATAGATAATATTTTTTATAATATTCTTCCATTTCATTTGTATAAATCTTTTTTTCTTCAAAAGATTTTCTAAGTACAATTAAATTACTTATATCTTTTTCTATTTTCATATTCCAAGCATTACTTCCTATATCTACCCATATTTGTATACTTCTATCTATATTTGATGATATATATGAATAAGGAGTAGTTATTACTATTTTGTCTTTGGATTTCAACTCTTCTATATCGACAACAGAGTAATAATCGTTTATTGTACTTTTTAAAGCTTCTATAAATATCTTTTCTTTTTTCATCCCAAGTAGACTTAAACTTTCACTAAAAGACTCACTTTCAGCTATTATCTTTTTACATAACCCAACATTCTTTTTACCTTCTTTTAAATTTAACATTTTATCTATGTAAAATTGAGTTAAAAATTCATGTATTTTTATATCACTCTTCTTTTTTTCTTCAATATACTGTAAAATATCACGATACTGACTATGTTCATCTATATTATCAATACTTAAATGTCTTGTTTCATTAAAAATCTTAAATGCTTTTATCCTATTTATTTCTAAAAGAGTTTCTAAAAAGCTTAAGTATTCATCATCTTTTATAAAATCTAAATATCCATAGAATATACATGTAGCCACTACCAATGCATTCCCATATGGATAATCCACAGCTTTTTTATCCTTCTTAGTACTAAAAACATCTATATTTTTTTCTATCAAAGAATCTCTAATTTGATGCTCCAATATACTATTGTTTATAGGAGATATAATTGCTATATCTCTTGGAGATACATCTTCTTCTATAAGAGATATAACTTTTTCACTTATTAAATCTAACATTTCATTATATAATTGACTTGATTGATTTAATTCTATATTTGCAGGTAATAAGTATAAATCTTCTATTCTAATCTCCTTCTTTTTAATATTTTCTTCTTTAGGCTTAATTTTTGATATTATTTTCTCATTTATATAGTCTATATCCACATTATTAAATACAGAATAATCCCTACTATAATCAAAATATATATAACTTTGTAATGTATTATCCAATGCTTCTGTTATAAAATCAACTTCTGCATTACTTGAGCTTTCAAGGCTATCCACAATTATATATCTCACTTCTGTAAATAAGTTTTTTAAATAAAAATCATCATTAAGTAGGTATTGATTGTATAAATATATGCTTAATGCATTATCTAAAATTGAATTTGATAGTAAGGAATTTATATAATATGATATAATTTCATCCATTTGAGTGTATGAAAATCTATATATACTATCTTTATTTTTCTTTGATGAATATATTTTTTCTCCAATAAAATCAAAATCAATTAAATTAAATGCAGACTTATTTATGTTAGTCATTATACTATTTGCTATGGATTTATTGGTTCCTGTAATATCTCCAAAATATCCTTCTTGTATCCTTTTTTCCTTAACTTTTTGCACTATTAAATATTCACTTAAACTATTTGATATAAATGTTGGAGATACAACCTTTGTACTTATTTCATCACATTTTTCTATTATTAGTGGCCAGTATTTAACTAATTCTTTCTTCACAAAACTTATATATGTTGTTATTTTCAGTTCTTCACTATAATTTAATCTTAGAGCCCTTTCATATCGTATCTTTGTGTTATTGTTTGGTACTAACAAAAGAATACACCTTGAATTATTACCAGTTTTATCTAATAATTCTCTATATTTATCTAAAGCTTCATTTCCATATTCTTTTAAACTACTTTTTTCAAATAAATATTCCATATAATCACCTTCCTCAATTAAATTAAGTGTATATTATCTAATTATATCATATTGTGTATTTTACAAAACACAATCAAATTATTGCATTTAACTACAAAAAAAGACTGTATATATACTTGCATTCACATGTGCAAATGTACATACAGTCTTACTATTGATACACTTATATTTCATTTTTTGACTTTAGTATAAATTTACAACTATAAATTTACATTAAGTTTTTAAATATTTTTATTTCCATTTATTTTAATGAATCTTCTATTCCTTTACCTATTTGTGTACCTATTTCTTTTACTTTTGCAGATGAGTTTATTAAACTCATATCATTTTCATTATCCAAAAATGCACATTCTACAAGTACAGCTGGCATATCATTACTTCTTAAAACGTATAAATAATCTTTTGTAGAATCACTAGGAAGTACTCTTGTTTTTATACCTCTATTTGTAAGTTTAAATTTCTCTAAAATTCTATTTAATATATTGGTAGCTACAGTTTTAGTAGTCCCTCCATTTTTATCTTTAAGCTTATAAAATACTTCTACACCATGACCTTGTTTATTAGTTGAGCCATTATAATGTATACTTGTAAATAAATCTGGTTTCAATGAATTAGATAGAGCAGTTCTATTTCCAAGAGATAAAGTCTTATCTGTGTCTCTTGTCATTATTACA
>OCAS01000966.1_pt1 | contig 17764 bp, 4 predicted proteins | sample 1550751 | NCBI WGS metagenome assembly OCAS01 (sample SAMEA2580301, study PRJEB22360) | human gut metagenome | biome: human gut; feature: human-associated habitat; material: faeces | place: Denmark | collected 2008/2010
AATATTCCCAAGTTCATCTCAGAAGTAAAGGAAGGAAAATTCGAGGATGCAGCCAATACCATAGCAGAGTCCAGCGCCCTTCCAGCTGTGTGCGGACGTGTGTGCCCCCAGGAGAGCCAGTGTGAAGGAAAATGTATCCGCGGCATCAAGGGCGAGCCAATCTCCATCGGAAAGCTGGAGCGTTTTGTGGCAGACTGGTCCAGGGAAAATGGATTCGTGCCTGCAAAGCCTGAGAAGACCAACGGCTTAAAGGTTGCCGTCATCGGTTCCGGCCCCGCGGGACTTACCTGCGCAGGCGACCTGGCTAAGATGGGATACGAGGTGACCATATTTGAGGCGCTCCACGAGCCGGGCGGCGTGCTTACATACGGTATCCCGGAATTCCGTCTTCCCAAGTCCGGGGTTGTGCGCCCTGAGATTGAGAACGTGAAAAAGCTGGGCGTTGAGATTGAGACCAATGTCATCATTGGAAAGTCAGTGACCATTGACGAACTCATGGATGAAGAGGGCTTTAAGGCCGTGTTCATCGGCTCCGGCGCAGGACTTCCCAAGTTCATGGGAATCCCGGGCGAGAATGCCAGCGGCGTATTTTCAGCCAATGAATACCTGACCAGAAGCAACCTGATGAAGGCTTTCAGGGATGACTATGATACCCCGATTTACCTGGGCAAGAAGGTAGCGGTCGTGGGCGGCGGAAACGTGGCCATGGATGCTGCCAGGACAGCCCTCCGTCTTGGCGCGGAAGTGCATGTTGTATATAGAAGAAGTGAGGCAGAGCTTCCCGCCCGTGTGGAAGAAGTGCATCATGCAAAGGAAGAGGGAATCATTTTCAACCTTCTGACCAACCCTGTGGAAATCCTCACCGATGACAATGGATGGGTTAAGGGCATGGTTGTAAGGAAAATGGAACTGGGCGAGCCGGACGCATCCGGGCGCCGCAGACCGGTGGAGATACCAGGCTCCGACTACACCATTGATGTGGATGCAGTCATCATGTCCCTGGGAACATCCCCCAACCCGCTCATAAGCTCCACCACGGAAGGCCTTGAGACCAACCGGTGGAAATGCATCATTGCTGATGAAGCCAATGGAAAGACCACCAAGGAAGGCGTGTATGCGGGCGGTGATGCCGTTACAGGCGCTGCAACCGTAATCCTTGCCATGGAGGCAGGACGCGCAGGAGCAAGGGGTATTGATGAGTTCCTTCAGGGGAAATAGATTGAACGCATGATTATAGGATAGAAGGTTTTAAACCGGTATCCGGGTGCTGTGCAGGCATCTGGGTACCGGTTTTTTGTGGTGGAAAGATTGCAGTGGGAGGCATGGGGGTGGGGCGGTATATCGGAACAGGAAATAGGGCGGGAATAGCTGGGAAAATAGTTTTAGAAAAAAATAAATGTTGGCCTTGACTTGGGGATTGCAGGTGTGCTATTCTATATTCATTCACACAGAGTTCTCTGTGGAAGTTTCTATGGGACAAAGGATTGTTCCGTTTGGCTGGCCGGTTCGGCCCATATTCACATTGTTGATAATGAAGGAATAAGCAGGAGGAAGGGAGGCAATGGTCTTTGGATTTAAGATGTCTGATGATATCGGATTTAAATCTAGGTTTTCTACTTTTTTCAAAATAGTATTTCCATGTATGTAACCAGGGCAGGTATGCAGGGAGCAGCAAAGATAACTGAACCTTGACAATGGATGTTTTCAATTGTATGGATGGAATGGGCGGCAGCGGCTGTTTATTTTTCCTTTATTAGGCGCATTCCATTTTAATGGATTGAAAATGAATAAGAAAAAGCCATAGATGCGGAGTTGGTTTATTCATACATTGATTCATTGTTTGAAACGAAAGGGAGGATGGGATTATGGTAAGACGTCTGGCCATATTAACCGCGGCAGCAGCATTGATAATGACGCCGCCGGTTTATGCGGGGCAGTGGATGGAGGACGGTAATGGCTGCTGGTGGCAGAATGACGACGGGAGTTATCCGTTCTTGACATGGGCCTGGGTTGATGGGAACCATGATGGTATTGCGGAGAATTATTGTTTTGATGGAAACGGCTATCTGTCATTGAACCCGGCTGACCAGGGGGTAAGGGTTAACGGGGATGGGGCAGCGCTGTACAATGGCATGGTATGCATAACCGTATTACCTGAAGGCAGGGATTATTATCCGGGCATGGCAATCCATGGGGAAAGAGCTGACTGGGCATATGATGGGGCTTGGGCAGATGGATTAGAAAGCCAATTGGAGGAAAACAGGACAGCTGTATCCAATCAGGCCAATCCCTTGGAAGATTTGGACCCTTATGGACTGGCGTATGTGATTTGGGAATTGGTGAATGAAGAAAGGGAATCCAGGGGCAGGAATGCATTGGACATGAATGATGAACTGATGGAAAATGCAATGGTGAGGGCTGAGGAGGTAAACAGGACCTTTTCCCATACCAGGCCCGATGGAAGGTATTATAATACCGTGATAACGGCCACACATTCCTCATCCGGAGAAAACTTAGCCGGACGCGGTTATTTAAATGCACATACGGTCCATGATTTTGCGAAGAAAGTAGTGGATGGCTGGTTAAATTCTTCTGGGCATAAGAAGAATATGCTGGATTCCAAATGGAAAGAAACAGGAGTAGGCGTATATATAACGGAATATGGATATGATGTGTCCCAGCTATACATAAAATAACACATTACTATAATAATGATTAAAAGAACTATGGCGCTGCATTTTTATAAGCAGTCCATGGTTTTTTATTTGGGAGGAAGAGTATAAAATGAAACGGATTAAGAGTATAAAGCGCCCATTATCCTTGTGGCTGGCAGTGGTATTCCTGCTGTCATCCATCATGATTTCATTGTCAGCAAAAGCTGCTGATATGGATGTGGCCAATATCATACCCAGGTATTATGTTTTTCAGGGAAAACCACTGAATGTGTTTGGGAAAACACATAATTCCATGAGTTTTTACCAGGTAGGTTCAGCTTACGGCGGCGCTACATTCTGCCTGGAGCCGGGCAAAAAGTTATGGGATGGAACCGCTTGCGCATATACCCGGTATGAAGTCCGGCCAGGGCAGTCAGTTCCGTATATCGGTTCATTTGACCGGTATTTATCCATGGTGCTGGCATATGAATGGCTATTGTGGGAAGGGCCTTTCCCGGATGCGTCCCGTTATGGTGTGGTGCAGGTTTATTATTGGGGTTGTCTTGCCGGATACGAGGATGACTGGGATGCCCAGGAACAGGCCATGGAAAAGTTTGCCGCTGTCATGGGCAATCCTGGGGTTATGACATATTACCAAAGCATGAAGGATTCCGTCATCCAGGGAATGGATGATTACGACGCGGGCAATGGAACCCTTCCGTCATGGAATGGTTCCAGGCAGAGAATGTCCCTGAAAGATGGACATTATGAGCTGACCTTGGATATAAGCACATGCCGTCAGCTGGGAAATACCACATGGTCCTTTCCTGATACCGATTGGACGTACCAATTGTCGGAAGATGGAAACAGTATCACATTCCAATACAACGGTTCCCAAGAACCCAAAGGAACAATCACCTCAGCTGATATACCAGGCGTGGAAAACAAATATTTTGCCTATATCTTTAACCCGCCGTCAGGACTGCAGGTACAGATGGGACGATTGGACCTTGGCCATAGTCCGTCCGGCGCATCCTTTGAGGTGGAACCGGATGCACCGGGAAGCGCCGATGGCGGAGCGCAGCTTGAATTATACCGTCATTCCGAAACATTTGAGAGCAATTATAACATTGATCTTGAAAAATATTGTGCTGAGACAAACCAACCATTGGAAGGGACCGCCTTTTATGTCTGGGAAGATTTTGATTTTTCCCAGATAAACACAGACGGATATACGGAGGGTGAGCCTGACGGTTCTACAGGAGAAGTATATTTAAACCGCATGCTGCCGGAGCCGGAAACCGGCTATATATGTGATACCATCAATACAGATATAGGCGGTCAGGCCAGCCATAGTGATGTCAGGCAATACGATTACAGTAAGACTTATTGTATGGGCCATCCTGCCCCGGAGTGGATTGAGTGCACCCATGAGGGCGGGGATGGAGAAGAGGAAGGTGAAGACTGCAGCTGCGATGAAGAAAATGAACGCCTGCGCGGGCAGTGGATGGCAGAGCAGGAATTGTGCGCAGCCACCTGTGATTTCCATGTGCAGAATGATAATGAGGATGACCACGGCCAGAACCCGGAAGCCATGCAGGCCATGCTGGAGGACCGGGACCAGACCTATGAGAATTATATCAATCTGGAATACAGCTATCATATGCAGGAGAAGACTGCCAGGACAGGTTATATATTACATGGGTTACATCATGATGACAAAGAGATAGAAACCGTGATTCTTACCTCTGCCCAGGCTGGCGGAAATGTGGTAACCGGATATTACAAAGCCGGTATGGTTAACCATATACTGGATCCTGTCTATCATGCCATGGACAAGATGGGCGGCTTACGGTTTTATACGTACCCGGTGCCGGAAGCGCAGGAGCAGGATCTGGATGGACAGAGAAGCATTGTGGATGTAATAAAAGAAAAAGGTGAGGGAAAACCGGTTGGGACCGAACCGTCTGCAGATGATGTCATTGAAGGGAGCAGCGTTGCTGGGAGTAATGGACAGGATGGCGCAGAAAACGGACAGGAAAATGGAGGAGGAAGCCAGGGAACCGGTGAAAGCGGAGGTGGGAATCAGGGAACCGAGGAAAATGGAGGTGAAAGCCAGGGAACTGGGGAAAGCGGAAGTGGGAATCAGGGAACCGAGGAAAGTGGAGGAGGAAGCCAGGGAACTGGGGAGAGCGGAAGTGGGAATCAGGGAACCGAGGAAAATGGAGGAGGAAGCCAGGGAACTGGGGAGAGCGGAAGTGGGAATCAGGGAACTGAGGAAAATGGAAGTGGAACCCAGGTAACCGAGGGAAGCGGAAGTAGAAACCAGGGAACCAAGGAAAACGGAATCCCTGATATTGAAGAAAACGGAAACTCAAAAACGGATAGAACCAACAGCCATGTGAAAAGCACGGTACAAAAATCAGGAGGTTCCAACAATGAAAATCAGGATATCCAGGGTTCCGGGCGTAAAGGTCAGGATGCCCGGAATCCTCAATCTAAAAGTGAGGATACCAGAGTTTCGAAAAGTGAAAATCGTGACAATGCACATTCCAAAAATCAAAATCATCTTTCCGGTACTGCCGCAAGCAAAGGTCATGGTACCCTGAATCTCAATGATAGTAAACAGAATCCCATCAGATTTACATACAAAAGTCAGGAAATTCCTGCTGTTTCAAAAACAGCCAGGGACAAGACGATTCTGTCATCCTCCATTGCAACGGATAATAACGCATCATCAGAACCAAAAGATGATGTGATGATAACGGATGAAGAAGACAATCCGGATGAAGAAGACGATTCGGATAAAGAAAAGGATTCGGATAAGGATGAGGACACGGATGAAGAGGATGAAAACCAGGGGGAATCCTATGAAACGTATGAATATACAAGAAACCCCATCCGGCCATCAATTGAAACAGACATAAGCCTTGGGGAACAAAATCCGGATCCACAGGACAAAGGGAATGCGCTGACACGTTTCCTGACATCACTATTCTCCCGTGAGGACAGTGATGCCATATCAGGTTTCCTTCCCTGTTTCATGGATGACAGCCTGGATTCCATCGACGTTTCGGCCTATGGGAATCCGGGTCTTATCCTTTACACATTCAAGGTGTGGGATCACCGTACCGAAGGACGCATCCACATCAATAAACGTGACCTGGAGTTGTATAAGGCGGATATGGACAGCAGTTTTGGGCAGACCCAGGGGGATGCGTCCCTGGAAGGAGCCGTATATGGCCTGTTTGCAGCCCAGGACATCATACATCCGGATGGAAAGTCGGGAATCATTTATAATCAAAACGATATAGTGTCAATTGCCGCAACGGATAAGAACGGGGACGCCTCCTTCCTGGCCTGCACGGAGCAACCCGCAACCCGGCTGGACGGGGACGGCAACATAAAACCGGCGGAGGGCGGCACGGGAGCCGGGAACCTGTATGACGGTTCATCCATCACATCCTCCAGCGAAGGTTTTGGCACCGTCACATATCCGGATAATATGGCAGTCAACGGCAATCAATGGATAGGACGGCCATTGTTACTGGGAAATTATTATATAAAAGAACTGAGCCGTTCCGAAGGGTATGAGCTGTCTGTTAACGGCATTTCCCTTGCAGAAAGCAACCGTACCCAGACCGGAATGACCACGGTAAGGGAAGCAGGACAGGCATGGATAACCGGCGGGCTTTCGGATTATAACAACATGAATGCGGACGGTTCCTGGAACGAGTTCATGGTGGAAAACTTCAAGACTGAAAACGGTTATGACATCATTATCAGCGGTTATCCTGCCGGCACTGATTTTTACCGTGTGGACACGGAAAGCAGGAATGAAAGGGAGCAGATTATTACCGGTAGTTCCCTTCAGCCAAAGCTGGATGAATATGGGAATCCGGTCTATCAGACTGCCAAGGGAGGGGAATACAAAACAGGGCCGGATGGAAATCCGTTCATGAAGCCGGATACGGCCACGGACAGCGGTCCTGATAAACAGGTTCCCTATGGGGAAACCCTTTACTACCGGTTCCGGACAGCTTCCTATCCAAGCGGCACGGCAGCGCCGGATGACATGAGTCAATGGGGGCAGCCCGTAAACGGGGATTACCTGGCCGTGCAGGTCAATGGAATGTTAGCCCAGCTAAAGTATAAGCCTGTCAAGGATGATTCCCCCTGGATTGACCTGAATCTGTCCGGGGATACCAATGCCAAGGCAGCCGCGGAAATCCTGGACTGGTTTACCGCCCATAACTTTTATGACTGCGGAACCGTGGAATCCATTTATCAAAAAGATGGGGAATACTGCGCCCGTCTTCAATATGATTATTCTGCATCCAGTGAGGATTATCCTGCCATATATGATTTTGCAAACCAGCGTCTTTATGTCCAAAAGACAGCTGCCATGGACGGAGGCCCGGCTGACCAGGTAAGGTACTGGATAGAATATCAGAAAGGTGAATTCAATCTGTCCGGCAAAACCGTGTCCGTCAAAGAAAAAAAGGCAATCACCCACACAATCACATATGGCGGTGAGATTGAAAAACAGATTAAAGTCATATACCAACCCGTATATGAGACGTACGTTAAAGGGGAAATCCTGACAGACGGTTCCGGAAACCCTATCCCTGTCATGGAGCGTGTATTTCATTATACGGAAGAGGAAGTATCACACGAGTATGAACGGCTGGTGCCCCTGGAGGCAGGCCATGATGCGGACAATGGCAGTTATACAATCCATGTGGAAAATACAACGGACTGGGATAGGGAAACACAGTCCGTGAGGACTGTGTACCGGGCAGTAACATCCAGGAAGACCATTGACCATAATGGGATGGAAATGCCCTATAACCAGTATCTTACGGATGTGGCAGGAGCAGGTGTCAGTGTTCATGCATCCCTTCCGGCCATGGATGCAGGCAGTTACATCGTACTCCAGGCATTGGTTTATCCAGGTCAGACCCAGCCCATACAGGATGGCGGTACGCTGACTAAGCCGGTCCAGGTCCTGCAGCGGGTCATCAAACAATCCATTAAAGTCACAAAAGACATTTCCCAGACATCTTATGATGGGGTCAACACATATGGTTCCCTGCACAATGACCCGCTAACCGTGCTTCTGGGTCTGTTTCGCGGGGGCAGCAGTTCTCAGGGCACAAAGATATTAAACCAGTTTAAATTTAAGGCATATTTAAAAAGTAACCTGGAAAATATTTACGTGGATGAGTCCGGAACCATTATTTCCGAATACATAGGCAGGGAAGGCTTTCGGGGTGACGTACAGAAACTATATCTTCCGCCAGCGGCGGCCGGCGGCCGCCGTCTGCTGGAACCAATGGACGGGGCAGCGGATGGAACATATAATTATACAAAATTCTTTGATGCCATGTATGCAGCAGACCAAAAGACACGGGGAACTTATCCGGCCGGAGTGCTCAGGCAGTTTGCAATTGATTACTATGACATAGATGGGTATAAGAAGGAAATACTTGCAGCAGAACCAGGGTTAAATAGTGATGCGGCCTATGAACGGGCACTTTTAAAGGCAGAGGGCGAGGCTGCCGCTTATCTGGATATTTTTGCAGGTCTGGACCAGCGTCTGGCAATTGCCTGGGATAAGGACCCGGGCGGAGGTGCGGACGGTGACAGGACCACGCTGCAGTGTAATACAAAGAATGGCAAGGATGATTATTACAACCATTCCATCATGCTCCCCTACGGCACCTATGTCATAGCGGAACAGACGCCTGCGGATGTGGATAAAGAGCTGGCAAACCGTCATTTTAATAAGGATTACCCAAAGGAAATCACCCTTCCCTTTATCCCGGATATAAGCCAGGATGCCAATACCGGTGAAACAGATGTAAATGACCAGACAGGAAGTCCTTATTACAGGTATGACAGCACAGACACCCCGGAGGAACTGATAAGAAAGTACAAGATACGTTTTAATGAGGAAACCCATATCATTAAGGCACACGGACAGGACGGGGATTTTGAGGTATATAAGTATGGACTGGACAGGGATGCCAGACCCGGCCACAGCCTTACGTCCAAAGAACCTTATGATCCGGAATACATGGATGGAAACAATGACACGGTAAAAGCCTATTATCGTGGATACACTTCCCAAAGCGAGGATGCCGGGATGATGGACAAGGTAGTCTATGACGGATATGAGACAGACAGCGGTCAGATGGAGGTAAGGGACAACGTACCCGTAATGTCCGGAATGCAGACAGCCATTGACGGGAAATATGCGCCTATGCTGGTGCCCTGGACCGTGCTGGCCCCGGCAGTGGACAGGGTGAACCCGGATGATGGGAGCGTGGAGACACTTGTTCCGTCAGGAAGCGGGGAAGATTTTAACTTTGTTGCATTTGCCCAGGAAGATTTTGAGGATGCATATTACAGTTCCAGGCTGAGGATTGAAAAGCTGGACGCGGAGACCGGTGATAACATCATCCATGACGGCGCCCTGTTCCGGATTTACGCTGCCAAACGTGATGTGGACAAAAGCGGCATGAACGCGGCTGCCGGAACAGGGGACGTGCTGTTTGGGGAGGCGGTGGACTGGGAAGGAAACACCGTGGCGGATGCGGACGGCAATCCAATCATGTATCCAAGGGTTGGACAGGACAACGGGGCGGAGGATGACCTGCCCATCCGGCTGGACAAGGAGGGAATCCCCCAATATGATGAAAGCCAGTTAATCAGGCAGTATGATAAGGATGGAAATGAGACCGGCATTTTCAGGGCGTATTCCACCATCCGGGAGATAACCAAGGACGGTCAGGTGCAGAAAGTCCCGGTTGGATATATTGAAATGTACCAGCCCCTGGGCGCGGGCGCCTATGTACTGGTAGAAGTCCAGGCCCCAAAGGGTTACACCCGGAGCCGTCCCGCGGCCTTTGAAATATACTCAGATGATGTGACCTATTACAGGGAGCAGAGAAATGCGGATGGGACAACCAGCGGCTGGGAACCGCGGAGAGCAGCAAAATACCAGTATGCAATCCCGGTATCCGGTGAGACCGACAGATTCCGGACGGAGACGGTAAGCCAGGTAATGGTGGAAGATTACCCTTCCAGACTGGAGATACATAAGGTAGAGGACGGGGACTCCATGGTTGGGAACCAGAACGTCCTCCAAAGGACAGACGCCCAGGGGCAGACAGAGCTTAGCGGTGGTTTCGACCGTGATATCACGGTCAATGATGAAGGCGACCTGCTGATTTATCAGGTTCACGGGCGCAGGGAGAAACTGGAGGCCAGAGGTGATGTGAGGGATATTTCCTTTCATCCTGAAAGCGGGGAGTGGCATGGCTATGTAACCAAGGCATTGGATGGATTTTCAGAACATATTGTAGAGGGAAGTGAGAAGCTGTTAAAGTCCATGGCAGGCGTGAAGCCGCTCTATCAGCTGGATGGAACCTTTTCCGGAAAGGGCATCCGGTTTGACATACCCGTGTCAGGAGCCAGGCTGTCCCTTTACAGGGCCGTGGAGATAGAAACGCTTGACGGAAACACATATAAAGGGATAACCGTTCAAAGGGAAGATGGCAGGGTAACGGCCATAGAGGATACAAATACAGGCACCCACAGGGAAATCCGTATCATTGGCCAGGACAGCGGGCCTGCTGCCGCGGATGTATGGGACACGGTCATTGTGCCCAATGAACCGGTCAACCTTTATTATTATGACCTTGACCAGACCTCCACACGGCCAGATCCGGTTACAGGCCGGCTGTCCGTGTTGGATGAGCGGGGGAATCATCTGTGTTATGCGGATCCTAATACCGGCATGGCCTATGTTTATGATGATTATGGCCGCATGCTGGCATACACCACGGATGAGGAGGGGAACAAAGAACTGGTAAAGTCCATCCAGGTGGTGGATGACGGAACCGGAAGCGGACAGACCATTTATGAGAACAAGAGCACGGAAGATGATGAAAATGGACTGCCGGTATACTATACGGGCGGAAACGTGGTCACAAAGGAAGAATCCTGGATAACAGACAACAGCACGGATCCCCATGGAAAGGAAGAAGTTGCCGGGGCTGTCCACTCCATTGCCCGTCTTCCTTTTGGGGCATATATCCTTCAGGAGGAACGGGTGCCGTATGAACAGGGATATATCCAGTCAAAGTATATGGGCCTGGTGCTCCATGACACGGACGAGGTACAGAAATATTTCATGCAGAATGAATATACCAAGACAGCATTTGCAAAAATAGATGTGCGCACCCAGAAGGAAATCCAGGGCGCGGCCATGACGTTATACCGTGCCAGGCTAAGTGATGACAAAAGCCCGGTCCAGGACGAATACGGACATTATGAAAAGGGGGAGGTGTACGCCAGCTGGATAAGCGGATGCCTGTATGATGATAATGGGAACCTCAAACTGGATGGGAACGGCCAGCCAATCCCAACCCCCCAGCCTCACTGGATTGACCATATACCTGTTGGGTATTATGTTCTGGAAGAGACCGCCTGTCCCTATGAACAGGGTTATGTGCAGTCGGCAGATGTCAATATTCATATAGAAGAAACTGGAAATGTCCAGAGCTTTGAGATGGCAGATGATTTTACCGCCATTGATATCTGGAAATATGACACGCAGAACAAAGATACCATTTACAAAGACAGCGAGGCGTACCTGACCCTGTACCGCGCCCGTCTGGATGACAAGGGCCATCCGCTGATAAAGGACGGCATACCTCAATACGATGCCGGGGCAGGCATATTTACGTTCCGTGCAGCCACGTATCAGGATGGACAGGAGGTAGCTGCGACCGGCAGGGTAACACCGGACGCAGCAGGGAACCATGCAATCATGAAATACGACTATGATTTCCAACCGATTCCAAATACCTACCAGGGACGCTATTATTATACGGAAAATGGGACCACACGTCTTGAATATCTTCCTGTGGGATATTACGTCCTGGCAGAGTCCCGTAATCCGGAAGGTTATGCCACATCAGAGCCAATTCTGATAACCATTGAAGACATAGGCCACCTGGAACGGATACAGTACGCACAGATGGGCGATGAACCTTTGAGAATTGAGGTTTCAAAGGTAAATATCACTGGCGGGAAGGAAGTCCATGGGGCAAAACTCACGGTCTATCCGGTGGATGAAAAGGGGGACATCTCAGATACGCCGCTGATTCTCCATCAGCCCGCCATAGAAGGTGGATACCAGGATATAGAAGCATCGTGGATCAGCGGCCTGGACGGGAGATATACCCAGGAGGACCAGGCAGGAGGCAGGATTCCTGAGGGATTTAAACCAGGGGACTTAAGACCCCATATCATAGCGTATATACCGGAAGGCGACTATATCTTAAGGGAAGAAACAACGCCATACGGCTTCCTTCAGTCGGTGGACATACCCTTTACAGTTGCTGATACAGGGATAATCCAGAAAACAGGGATGACAGATGAAATCCCGGACGGAATCCTTAAGATAGTCAAAAGCGATACGGACCGGCCGGAAGAAAAGCTGCAGGGAGTTGAATTCCAGTTAACCAACCAGACCACGGGACGGCTGTGTGAAACCGTGGTAACCGACACCCGGGGACAGGCCCTGTTCCAGCCCCAGCCCATTGGTTATATGGACAGGGAAGGGGATTTCCAGCCATACACCTATGTGTGCAGGGAGACCAAGGCAGCGGCCGGTCATATGCTGAACCTGAAACCATATGAATTCCAGTTCGGGTACAGGGATGAGGAAACCCCGTTAATTGAACTGGAGTATCAGCCAACCAATGATTCCAACCGCGTGGTTACGGACAAGCTGCTGGGGGACACAGAGGAAATGCTGGAAGGCGCAGTACTGCGGATTGAGCGGAGGAAAGATGGAACCCCGGGGGACTGGGAGATAATAGACCAGTGGATAACCGGACGGCAGGGACATTCCACCAGGGATTTGCAGGCCGGCCATTACCGTCTCATAGAGATAGAAGGACCGGAAGGCTTCAAAATCCTGGCTGAACCCATGGAATTCACCATAACAGATGGCATGGAAGAAGTACTTCACCTGAAGATGCGCAACTATTCAACAATGGCGGATATCTGTAAAATAAAAGACGGGACCAATACACTGCTTGCCGGCGCCAGGCTCCGTCTGATTCGAAAGGATAGCGGTGAAATCATACAGGAATGGACATCGGAGGAATCAGGAGGCCGCAGGTTCCATGGCCTTGAGCCGGGAACCTATATCATTCATGAAATCCAGGCCCCGCCAGGATACAGGATGGCAGAAGACATGGAAATCACGGTGACGGACAGCACCCATACCACCCAGGTATTCTATTTTGCCAACCGGGCAGCTTCCTCATCCGGCGGTGGGGATGACACACCAAAGCCAAGGCCGGAATACATTTCCTTTAAAAAGACAGATACATCAGGAAAGGCGGTGGAAGGGGCGCAGTTCACCTTCTATGACCAGGAGGGAAATGCAATGGGCACAGCCATAAGTGATTTCAATGGAAGCTTCCGTATAAAAAAGCCTGCGGACGGCACTTATACATTCAAAGAAACCAAAGCGCCTCCGGGATACGCGCTGAATCCGGCAATCCACAGCTTTACGGTAAAGGGAGCTGACATCATCCGCGGCGGATATCAGATTGTCAACCAGGAAAAACGTATAGAAATCACGAAACTGGATGGCGATACCAAGCAGCCCCTTGAGGGAGCTGGTTTACGTATCCGGAGTGTGCAGGAACCGGACCAGGCGGTATTTGACGGAGTGACGGATGCAGACGGTATAATCACGTATCATCCACCTGGACCCGGAACCTATTCCATAAGTGAGGTGATACCGCCGCAAGGATATACGGCAGCGGATACCAGCTATGTGTTTACCGTGGACAGTGACGGTCAGGTGCGGGGTAATACCACACTTTATAACTGGAAAGAAAAGAAACCGGTAAAGCGGATTGGGCGGATTACGGCTGTATATAAGGTGAAAAGCCGGTTTGGAAATGGTACCTTCCATTTTGGGACAGGGCCAAAGCATAAAGTCCGGACCGGAGACAATATGCCCGTTTTAGCAGTGGCTGTCCTTGGGCTTTTCTGCCTGGCCGGTCTTGCTGTCAGCCTGCATGTGAAAAAGGGTTTTAAATGGCCGCGTGGAAAAAAGGCAGCGGCAGTCATCCTGATATTAGTCCTGGCAGGACTTATATTACCAAATAACACCATGGCGGCGCAGCAAGGGGAAGAAGCCGGAATAGCGGCTTCTGAGACCATCTATGTTTCAGATGAAATCATATATCCCGGGATGGAGGCAGTGGAGCCAATCCCCCAAGCCGCCTGGATATGGGCACAGGATTCAATAACGGGGCAGGAAAGGAAGGTCCTGCTTCCCCTGTCAGACTATCATTTTACAAATAGGCGATGGGAAAACGGATTCCGGCTGGATGTGACAGTCCTGGACTATGGGTCTGACGGGTATCTGCTGGAAGATGACCTGGTTGAACTTCAAGGAGAAGAATTCCCGGGACATTTGAAGGAAAATCTATTAGCCCAGGCCGGACTGGACAGTCAGGCATACAGGATAGAGCGTCTTCAGTGGGAGGGGGAGCCTTATGAGAAAGACGGCGTATGGTACAGGGATGTGAATGCAGAGGGCAGCCGTATGGTTGCAGACTGTACGGCTGTATACAGCGGTGAAGTGAACAGGAGCGTGTTTGGGGGCAGCGGTGTGCATGAGGGCAGGGAAAGGGACCCAGGAATTACTGGTGACAGCGTGGCGCACAGGGAAATGGTGATGCCGGGACATGCGGCTGTAATCCTGGCCGCAGTGATAACGGCGGTATGTGTTTTCTTCGTTTGGATACGGCGCAGATACAGGAATGGCAGGTTAAGGATTGAACTTAAGCGGGCCAGTGGATTGCTGTCCATCCTGTTTTTTGCCGGATTCATGATATGTTTTGCGGTTTTTGTTAAAATGGGGACTGCTTATATAAATGGAAAGAATACATACCGCACAGTGAGGGAAATCGCGTATAAGAATACGCAGGCACAGGCGGAGCCGGAGGGGGTGGAGCTTCCTGAAGTGGAGCCAGAACTGTCAGGGCTGCCCAAAGCGGAGCAGAGTCCGCCGGAGACGCAAAAAGTGGATTCAGAGGAGCAGGAGACACCACAAGCGGAGCAGCTAAAAACGCAGATACAGCCCCCATCATCCTCCATTAATGAGCCGGAGCTGATAGTGCAGAATCCCGGGTATAAATTCTGGCTGTCCATCCCGGGAACCGCAATTGATTATCCTGTGGTACAGCATGAAGACAATCAATATTACCTGACCCATGATTTTTTCATGAAGGAGCAGATAAACGGCAGCATCTTTGCCGACTGCAGCAGCATACCTCTGGCAGCAGACAACACAGTCCTGTACGGGCATAACATGAAGGACGGTTCCATGTTTGCAGGGCTTAAGAAATACAGGGAAAAGTCATTTTACCTTGAAAATCCGGCAGTTTGGATATTCTATCAGGGAAAATGGAAAGAGTGCCCCATCTTTTCCTGCCAGATTAGAAGTGAAAATGATGCAGGCGCCTATAAAACCAACCTTCTTATGGAAGAATGGGCGGGTTATCTGCAAGAGATGAAGGAATCATCCATCTATGATACCGGAATCACTCCGGAGGGAAATGAAAAGCTGGTCACCCTATCCACCTGTATTAATAGGAAGGAACGTTTGATTATCCAGGCACTATTAAGTGGAGGAAGTTAAGAGGAGGGAAGCCATATGATAAGCGGAAGAAGGCGATATATAGGGAGGAAGCCATATGTTAAGCGTAGGAAGGCCATACATGAAGAGAGGAAAGGTCATATATTAAGAAGGAGAGGGGCCGTATTAGGGAGAAGAACTCCATACAGTAGGGGAGTGCCATATATTAAGGAGGAGAACATCCTATATTAAGAGAAGCCAATACCCCAGGACAAACATAATCCGGGCGCTATATAAAGATAATCCAGCTGTCCGCTATATTAAGACATATACTTTCCATATTGCATATAAAGACGAAAGATAGTATAGTAGTGGTTGAAATTATGAAAATACAATAGCGATAGGTGAAGTTTGTGAAGAAGAATATAGATTTATTAAATGGCAATATCCTGAAATCCCTGACGGAACTGGCTGTTCCTATTATGGCCACATCCCTGGTCCAGACAGCATATAACCTGACAGACATGGCATGGATTGGTATGGTGGGAAGCGATGCAGTGGCGGCAGTGGGAGCTGCCGCCATGTATACCTGGCTGTCTTCCGGTGTGGTGACCCTGGCAAGGATGGGAGGACAGGTAAAGTCTGCCCATGCCTATGGGGAAGGGAACCGCAGGGAAGTCATACAATATGGAAAGGGAGCGCTGCAGCTGGCCCTTGTGCTGGCAGCTGCATATGGGCTGCTGACGAATCTGCCGGCAGAGTCGCTGATTTGCCCCTGCAGGAGGTTGCGGATGCCATTACATATCTGAGGATTGCCTGTGGATTCATCGTATTTGCATTTATCGGACAGACCCTGACCGGCCTATATACGGCCTCGGGCAATAGCAGGACCCCTTTGATGGCAAACTGCATTGGAATGGGGGCCAATATTATCCTGGATCCCATTCTGATTTTTGGTCTGGGACCAATCCCGGGACTTGGGGTTGCAGGGGCAGCGGCTGGCCACGGTTTCAGCCCAGTTCATTGTGAGCCTGGTGCTTGTGTTATCCATGAAAAAGGACCCGGTGCTGGCAGCCCAGATGCGCATATGGAAACCCACGCCATTGTCCAATATAAAGACCATGATACGGATTGGCTTTCCGTCCGCTGTGCAGAGTATGCTTTATTGCAGCATTTCCATGATACTGACACGGTTTGTCACATCGTGGGGAGACACGGCCGTGGCGGTCCAAAGGGTGGGAGGACAGATTGAGTCCATCTCATGGATGACGGCAGAGGGCTTTGGTTCGGCAATTAATGCATTTGTGGGACAGAATTACGGGGCCGGCAATTTAAAACGTGTGAAAAAAGGTTATATGAAGGCGGCGGGAATCATGTTTATCTGGGGAATGTTTACGACCCTGCTACTGATTTTCGGGGCAGTCCCCATATTCAGCCTGTTCATCCATGAACCGGAGGTCATACCGGCTGGAGCGGATTACCTGCGCATCATTGGTTTTTCGGAAATGTTCATGTGTGTGGAACTGATGACAGTGGGAGCCATGTCAGGTATGGGAAAGACCATGGAGGCTTCTGTAATCACCATCATCCTTACAGCTGCCCGTATCCCGTTGGCCATTCTCCTGGGCGGGACAGCCCTGGGGCTTAACGGTATCTGGTGGGCCCTTACCATATCGAGCATTGTGAAGGGGATTATTTTCTTTATTGTATTCCAGCGTATGATGCGTGGGTGGGGGACCCAAAAATAAAAAATATGCTTGTAAAATGTCGTATTTTGTGAGAGAATAGAACCAAGTATGATGTGATAAATTTAACGAATGGGCACTGTACTTGATCAAATTCATTTTTGAAAGGAGTTTTAACACATGATTTATTCACATGAAGTAGAAGAGATGTGCACAGTTGCACAGGGCGTTCATCATGGCGCTGCTCCAATTCCGGAAGAAGCAAAATGGGTAAAATCAAAAGAAATAAAAGACATTTCCGGCCTTACCCACGGTGTGGGCTGGTGTGCTCCTCAGCAGGGTGCCTGCAAACTGACACTGAACGTAAAAGAAGGTATCATTCAGGAAGCGCTGGTTGAGACCATCGGATGTTCCGGTATGACCCACTCCGCAGCCATGGCGGCAGAAATCCTGCCAGGACGTACTGTTTTAGAGGCTTTAAATACAGATTTAGTATGTGACGCAATCAATACTGCTATGAGGGAACTGTTCCTTCAGATTGTTTACGGAAGAACACAGAGTGCATTCTCTGAGGATGGACTTCCTGTAGGCGCTGGTCTGGAAGACTTAGGCAAGGGCCTCCGTTCCCAGGTTGGCACCATGTACGGAACACTGAAAAAAGGTCCCCGCTATTTGGAAATGGCTGAAGGTTATGTAACCGGTATTGCACTGGATGCAGAAGATCAGATTATTGGTTATCAGTT
>OCAS01000989.1_pt1 | contig 17316 bp, 10 predicted proteins | sample 1550751 | NCBI WGS metagenome assembly OCAS01 (sample SAMEA2580301, study PRJEB22360) | human gut metagenome | biome: human gut; feature: human-associated habitat; material: faeces | place: Denmark | collected 2008/2010
TGATTGATTTCTATGTTCTTCCGCATTATCTTACAGCACCATTTAAGAAAGTTACCGAGAAAATAATGACTGAGTTTTCGGATTTGAATCTATGCCCAATTAACAACCGTCAGGGAATTGTAATTGACGGTGAAGGTTCAAAGGTTATTTGCAAAGACTAATTTGAAAATTCCAGTTTGTAGAGAACAAACAGAAAGATGCCGGGATGAAAACCATCTCGGCATTCTTGCGCTCTGCTGTCGCCGCCCGAAAGAAATAACCGGGCGTATTTCTTTCTTTTCCCCTTCTTTTTCCAATATCAATACCAATAATCATACGGATTGCTGATCGGCTTCTTTGCGGAGCTGGGCTTTGGAAGGCTCTGCTCCGCTTCTTCGTGCGTGGCAAAGAGGCGGTTGCGCCGCACCTGAATTCCGCCGCCGCTGTCAGTAAAGCGCACCAGAAAAAGCCCTCCGGAGCAGCGCTTGATTTGCACCTCGCGGATGGTGCAGTTGGATTCGATGATGTATGCCTTATCTCCTACCTTCATGGGGTTGATCACGTCCTTACTATCTTATGACATAAGCATAGCAACATTTTTCGGACATGACAGGGTGAAAGCAAAAACTCCCGACCATTTTCTGGCCGAGAGTTCCTTCTTATTTTTAGGTCTCGAATTTTTCTTTTTGCGCAAGCTAATCATTTCCCCAATTTGTTGATATTCCGTTCTGGATTCGTCCCAGGCCTTTTTGAAGTCGGGATCCATTTTTCTCAGCAACTCTATATGTTCTGAAACATTTATCGTTCTAAATGGTATTGCAAATTTCCCTTTACTTCTCCAAACCGCTCAGCACTCTCTTAAACACTTTAAAATTCGTATCATTCTGCGGCGGACAGTAAACTGCAAACTCTATGGTTTTGAAGGCATGTAGATATTCTGCCATCACTTCTTTGACTGCTCGTGCCACCACCTCTGGTTTATTCTGATAAGCTCCGCACCCAAAAGCGCCGAGAATCACGACTTCCGCATCATTCAGAACCGCTACATCCAGAATCCTGGACAGTCTCTTCTTATGGATTTCCAAAAGTTCCTTATCAGTGATTTTTACTATAGGAGTGACATTGTTTCGGATATCATGGAAACTTTTCTTTACGCGTAGATCCGGAGCCGCGCAGATAATTACATCCACATCATATAGAATATGGAGGATTAGAAAAACACCGAGAGAACTTTTTCTTACTTATAAATACTTATTAGCAATTAAAATATCTATTTTTCGATAAAAATAAGTTTTTTCTGGGGGAAAAGTGGGGGAAAGGTATTTTTCCCCCACTTTTCCCCCAGTTTCCCCCTAAAAACTTCTTAAAATTGCTTATTCATACTTAATCTTAAAAGTATAAAAAAATCTCCCCAAAACGCTGGAAACCCTTGATTTTCCTTGCTTTCTGGGGAGATTTTCTTTTTTCTCCATAAGCTCCTGGCCGGACTCGAACCGGCGACCCACGCATTACGAAAATTGATTTTTTCATTTATCATCTTTCATTCTTCGTAAAAAAGTGAGGTTTTGAGCCATTCTTTAAATCTCTGCTTCTGCTATCTTCTGATAACTCACGCTATCTTTCGGGTACTGTAGTAGACAAATAGTAGACAATCAGCGCTTTTCTAGTCGTCTCCAAATTACTTCTTTGCCCAGCTTTTGTACTCCGACCCCTTAAAGATTGCATTGCCATTGTAGCGAAACCTGTTACATTTTTCAATCACTTCTTTCTTGGTCTTCTGATCTCCCTTCTGATACATTTCCTTATAATGCGATGATAATTTTGTCTTTACTGATTGTAAAGCATCCTTTTCCGATTTCCCGGCTTTTTTCTTCAACTCGATGTATGCACTGACCTCTTCTTCAAAAACATCTCTGCTTTCTTTATCCTGGTAGTCATATTTATCAGCCGCAGAAATGATATCGATATTGTCTTTTATCTCCTTGTTGACTTCCTGATTCATCTGCTTTTCAATGTCATCTTCTGTATATCCCGCATCCAGAAGATCTCGCTTGATTTTGTCAGCCAACACCTTATCTCCCGCCTCTGAAGCATTCATCATCATACTTACATAAAGGCTCTTGTTATCTTTCAGTGACATGCCATATTTCATTTTCGTAGCCTCGTACTCTCCGGTGCCGCTCAGGGAGCCTACAGCTGTATCAATAATAGCCAGTGCATCTTTAGTAATACTTTTGATTGGAATGCCGGTCAACGCACTGGTAGATCTTAACGCTTCCAGAAAAGCATACTGTGGCGTGTATTTTCCGGTCTTCTGTATCGCCTTGTATACTTTTTTCCAGGCATAATATACATCCTGGATCCCCTGCATGTCGGTACGCTTTACAGTGTTTCCCTGCACGGTAGAAAGTACATCTCGAACGTATGGAACGCTATTCAGTATATTTACATTGTCAATCATATTGGCCGCCATATGCGATTGGAACTTCTCTCCCAGGTCTTTCTCCCTGTCATCATCACGGAACATATCAACCGCTGCTGCTGCGGCTGCAGTCAGGAAAGCATTAGCTGTGAAAGCTGCTGCTACCCTCATCGCATTGTTTCTGGCCGTTTTCTTGTCGAGCCTTCCAGCTTTCAGATCCCACACGGCGCGATAGAGCATATTGTAGGTTTTCAGTGGCTCACCCATGAAGGCCGTTGCCATCTTTGCCAGGGCATCTTTTGACCGCATGACCTCGGTACGGAGCATGACAGAATCTGCCACCTGGGTTTTATAAATAATTTCCGAAAATCTGTGCCCCACCTCCGTGTAAAATTCTTTAGAACCTTTCTGTAGATCCGGATGCCGGTCCATTGTCTCATATTCCACGGCATTCCACAGACGTTTCCAGGTTACCTGATCACCAAGTTCGGCCAGCACCATCGTTTTATTGACAAACCGGTCTTTTGCGCTGTCAGTCTCTACAAGAATATCTTTCATGCGGCTGGATACCTGCATCTGGTAAAATCCCCAATCCTTCCACTGTGCAATCGGCGCGTATTCTGTGATGACGTCCCAGTTTGCTCCCTTTGTCAGCCCCTTGGCAATATACTTTGCATCAAGCTCTGCATAAGCGCGGGCAATGGAACCAGGCTGCTGTACTGCAACACGAAGGTTTCCGGCTACCGCCGCAGCCTTCATGTTGCCCATGAGCATATCCGCAATTCCTGTATCATTCCTGGTGTGGACAGAACCATTGATATCATCAACCAGATTATCCAGATACTTTGCTGTACCGGTTCCAAGTGTGGCTTTAATGCGCTCCTGGATACTGGAATCATTAAAACCCCGTGCATCCTTATAGTTCAGAAGCTTATGTAAATCAGAAAGCGGGACCAGCAAGCCATTATAACTGCTCATCTGATCCACGTGCCGCGTGAACACATCAAAAATATCATCTACGATAATCGGATTATTCGCATAGGCATTTGTGCTCTTTGTCATACCGAGGTTGCGAATAGTGGAATCCTTTTTATTGCCCTCCGGCTGCATGATGTAATCCTTATCCGTTGTGATTGGAAAATAGTTTCTGGACTTATACTTATCATATCCATACATCTCTCTGGATGCCTCATTTCCCCACTCTGCCGCGTTATTTCCAAGGAAACGCTGCATTTTGTCTGCCAATACTCTCTGATTATCAGTAAGAACAGCCGTAATCTTTTTCACGTCTGCTTCCGTAACTCTGACAGGTTTGTTTCCTCGCAAGCGCTCCGGCAACAATCGTTTTTCTTTCAGAGATGTACCAAGATCAATGTCACCGGCCTTGATTCCGCCTTTCTGATCATAAATATGTTTCCGCGCCTGCCCTCGCTTATCTAACTCGTACAGCGCCATGATCTGTCCCGTTGACAATGTTATATCTCCTCCAGAAAGTTTAAAGCTATGCCTCTCTGGATTTTTACCGGTCCATCCCCGAATATCCTTCGGTTTGAGTTCGCATTCTTCCAATGCCTCGCTGAAATAATCCGATGCTTCCTTCAGGAGTTTGGTTTTTTTATCCCACCCCGTTGTAAGAGAATCATATACCGTTTCCATGGCCGGTCCTAATTTATGAAATACTGTTACTGGATCCATCATCTTTACATTCAAAAGGCTATCCACCTGTCCAACCGGTCCTCTGAATTCCTTCCGTCCCTTCATGCAATTTGTATCTCTAAATACATTTTCTGCCAGAAGACTGACTTCGCCATATTTTTTATTAGTTTTCAACTCGTTGATTTCTGTAATGGCCGACTTCATAGAACGAACTGTCTTCAATAATTCCTGTAAACTGTACGAATCCAATTCTTCCAGACGATCTATACCTTTTATCTTCTTATTCAGTTCTTCCATTCGAGCTGCCTGATCAGGATCTATATCAACATAGCGTACATTTCCATCCTGATCCGTAATTTGACCAGTCTCTTTGATCTTGTTGAAGGCTTTCAACGCCTCTTCCCACGCCATGGTTCTCTGAGTTTTCACTCCGTTGTAATCAGTCTTAGAAGAAAAATCAATGTTGCTAAGGAAATCCGCTACCACGGTTCGAAGTTCTTCTGGAATATGCTGCTTGTCATTTGGTTCCAAAAGCCATTTTCTGAGCCTCGCAGATTCTTTGATAACACTTTCCTTGGCTTCCCGCTTCGCAAGAGCTTCCCGCCGATCTTTCATTTTTGTATTAAATTTTTCTTTCTGCCAGTAAAGTTCCCGCGCATGCGCTTCTCTCATGTCAGCATTTTCGCGTCTAGCTTCATTCAACAGGGCTGTATACTGGTCTCCCATTTTCTGTTTATACGCATCCAGTTTATTATTATACTGCTGCCGCACTTTTCTCAATTCTTCTGCCTTGCGGTCTGCAAAGGTCGGTGCCGGCTGCCGGACGTTCCAGTATTCCTGAAGGAGTTCCTGACCAACATGATAAGCCATTTCATCCATATTCGCGTGATATGGGTTCAATACCTGTGGCTGGGTCATATCCAGCACATTACCAATCTGCATCAGCTGATCAGCTGGATGTGTAATATCTGGATCAAAAAGATCCGGATGCTGTGATGATAACTCCTGATATAGCGTGTCCACCGAAATACCAGTTTTTCCCAGACTCATCCGGCCAAAATACTTCTGGCGGAAACTATTATACCCGCCTGCTGCTGCCAGATCTGCCTTATCCTGATCAGTGATCAGAATCTTTGTATCTTTAATCTGTTTCCGGAGATCTTTATACTGCTCTGTCAATGCAGTATCCTTCTGCTGTGCCTGTTCCAGTATGGACCGGCCAATAGCCGTTGCCGCTTCACTTGCCTCATCCCAGGCAATCCGGTCACCAGACCGCACATACTCAAATAATTTCGTGACATTGGATGCCACAGTCTCCAGCTTTGCCTTACTGTTATACTCCTTCAAAACCTTCCCGCAGGCCTTCCGGATATCATCCTGGCGCAGCTTGTCCTTGGCCGTCAAGGTAAATTCTTTTTTCAGCAATTCATTTGCTTCCTTCAGTTCCTGATTCTCTTTTATGATATTCTTCACATAGCGATCATCATAAAACAGGTAATCGTCCATGTCTTCCATCTGGAAGCGAATGTCTGGATTTTCTGTCGGCATCTTGTTGTCTACGTTTTTAATCTGGTTTGCTTCAAAGGCAACGGTTTCTGTCGGCACCACAATGCCATCATAATTTGTCTTGTTTACCTTGTTAAAGATTTTAATTGCCGTTGCCATATCCCCCACACATGAAATATCAATGTCCTGGAGCATCCCGAAATCATCTTTTCCGTATACTTCATTCAGCACACTCGTCACCGTTGCATCATGTCCATAGTTATCAATTCCATAGTCTTCATCTTTTGCGATGGCCTGAATAAACTTTCGCATCTGCTGGCGCGTGATATTATGCTCACCCGGCTGCAACGGATTTTTGATATTCAAATAAACTTTGTAGTTACGTCCGTATGTGTTTGCGTAGCTTTCACTGTCAGAAAAGTAAAAACCTTTTCCATAATATCCAGATGATCTTGCTTTCTTTTTATCGAACACCGTAAAATCGTTCGGAGATCCATGATACATTACCTTTAACTTTCCATCCTCATTCCGGATTTTAGAATCCTGGAAAAAGTTCTGCTGCTGTTCAGAAAGCTCGTTTCCATCCGTATCCATATCAATCTGGAAACGGATACCATTCACTGAGTTTACGGCCCGGTTTCTATCACCTTCAAGTTCTAGATCATAACTTACCGTTTTGATTCCGCGGTCGGCCAGCGCTGTCATAACGCTTTCGTCGGTTCCTTCCGGAACAATGGCCGCAGCCACTTCATCGTAGCCTACTACGCGCTGAGGCTTTGCTTCGAACATATCTACTGGCATTTCCTTAACTTCATTCACAATATCAGTGATTTCTTTGAAATCCTGATCAGATACTTTCCAATACGGAATATCCGCAAAGACTTTACGTACTGATTTTTCTGAGAAATTCTTTTTTCCAGCTGCTTCCTCAATCAAGTTTCCTATCGCATCAATACCACTGTACCCAGAATAACCTGTTCTTTCTATGATGTTCTGAATAACATCCATGAGACGATTATTTAATGCATCCTGCTTTTCCGAAAATTCTGCTTCTGTCAGATTTTGAATTTTTCCTTCAGCTTTATGCATGTCCGAAATGCTTTTTAATTCTCCAGATGCTGCCGCTCTAATGGTTTTGATTCCCATAAAACCAACCACATTCTTTGCGTCACCATCTCCCTGTGAAAGCATAGATTTTACAATATTCTCCGGTGTTACTTCGTAATGGGTCTGCTTGAAGCTTCTGCGGTTTCCACTTGGCGTTAAATACTCTTTTCCATTGTAAACGCCTGTGCCGACCACCAGACCATCATACAGATTGCGAATCCAGGACTCATATTCTTTTTCATCAATCTGTGATTCAATTTCATTTCGGATCCCCGCCTCATCGCGCACTGTTTCTGTATTGTAATGAACACCATTCTGCTGATAGTCGAAAGCCGCTTTAAATTTGTCCATTACATTTGCAAAGCGAAATGCCTGCTTCATGCATCCCTGAGCATACTTATATGCCTTTTCTGGATCTACTCCATTTTCGATTTTTGCCTGTGCAAAAATATTTAACAGTTCGCTTCCATAAGCATCTCGCATTTCTTTTGGGGAATATCCAGCATCAAAAATTTTCTTTACGCGTTCCTGATCCGGAATTTTATTCAACAGGCTCTTGTAAAACCGTTCCGCTTCCGGACTGATATCCGGAGTTTCCACCTGTTTCGCCCGATCCTGTACCTGGATTCCTTCTGATGCAAGATAAGCTGCCTTCATACCCAGATTGTGCTTTGCGCTCTCCACAACACCATCCACGCCGTCGTATTCCGCGTTTCCAGACTGCGTACTGATAAAGCGCCGCGCTTCCTCTTTGAGATACGCCGGGACCTTTTCGTCCATACTTTTGCTTACTGTATTCAGCGCCCGATAATACACATCATCATTCACATCATACTCAATTCGCGGAAATGTTGGAGTCCAAGCATCTGCCCCGTACACCTTGTTCTTCCGGTTCCCTTCCGGATCAATGGTCTCCTTGCGGAAGATCAGCGAAATATCACCGAATTTGTTCCAACCCTGATCAGCTTTGGTGATCGCGATGGACGGCATAGGGATACCGTCATATTCCAGCATTTTTTTAAGTTTATCTTCGGTGAGGTTGTGGGCCGCAATCAAAGTGCCAGTTTCCTCTACTGGATCTTTCAGCTGAAATTTTTTGTTCTCTGAATTTTCATATGACACATTGACTTCCGCCAGTTTTTCCAGTAAACTATCTATAGATGGATACTTTGCGCCGGATGTTTCGTCCGTAAGGATTGAGCCGGTCTTTGAACGCAAGGTGTCCATTTTTATTGCGCCAGTTTCGTGCAGATACATCCTGTTTGTATCATCAGAATGCAATGCGCATATTACATAATATTTTCCAGCTCTGTCTCCGCCTTTCACATCTACCCTTGCCCCAACCGCTACAGAATCATATGGGCGTCCCTTCCAGTTCGGTGTTACATTCAACACTTCTCCATTTTTTATAACATCTGGCACCGCTTTAAATGTAATGGCTTTCAGTTTCCCAATTCCGTGTGCAATGTCCCTTTTTACGGATGCCTTATTTAAAATAACATCTCCAATCACATCATTATGGACTTTATTACCAATAGAATTGTAGAATTCTTCCACCTGAACACTTGGTTTCTTTTTACTCCAGTCTGTAAATTCATCACCTTCCAATTCTACTACTGGTTCCGATTTTCTTACTTTCTCAAAGTTTTTTTCAATCTGCTCGTTTGTCGTAAGCTCCGGATGCGCAATTTTATAATGCATTGTCTCATTCTGAACCTCATATCCTGCCTTATACCGCTCACTCGCTGTATCCAGCCCCGCCATGTAGTCTCTTCTGGCGCGCTGGAAGTACACCAAGTTCTCTTCCAGAGCTTTGGCAGGCTGTCTTGTGCTGCCGATCTTGATCAAATTCTTAATGGCATCGATCACATCGTCAATAAAATCTAGAATTTTCTGACCTAGGCTTCTGTTCTGCGTTACCTCTTTGATAAATTCCTCGTCGTTGAAAAACTTCTGTGAAGCGTCCGCAACAATTTCCTCTACGGCCTGCTCACGGGTCAGCTGCTGCCCGGCCTGACTCATGTAATTATTGATGTAGGATTCCGTTCCGTCCTGCAGATCCATGCCTTCAGACTTCATGATCTGCCGAATGACTGTGTCTGCGTACTCATTGTATTCCCCCGGAGCATAATCCCGGATGAAATGCGTCAGCTCATGTGAGGCGCTGCCCAGGAAGTCCTTGCTGTTGATGTCCAGGGTCACTTTGCCTTTTTCATAGGAGGCTACGGCTCCGCCCTGCTCCATACCATCCACCAGGTCAAATGTAAGGCCGGTTCTGGTACCCATGTACTGCGCAAAGGTTTTCTGTGCTGATGTTGCATTTTCCGCTGCCGCACCAATTCCACCGATGTGAGCTTCTCCCTGTGTCATGTTCAGAGGTTCTCCAGTTTCACGCTTCACATTACTCATCACCGCGTCACGGTCCTGTGCACCGGCTTTCCAGATGTTTTCCAGCTTTTCGCGCCCTAATGTTGATAACGCCTCCTGGTGCACTGCTTCGTCCATTTTGATTCCCCAACGGCCAGCATCGTACACACGATCAAAGGTTCTGCTGTACTGGGGGAGATCCGTCTCGTGATCATAATAGTCCACATAGGCATTCTTGCCATATTTCCCATACTGTTCAGACAGCTCCCCCAAGGTATCGTCTTCTGTACTTCCGGTCTCCAGCTGCGTTTCTACTGGCGCAGGCAAAACATTCTGTGGATTCACTTCTGGTTTCTGCACTATCTCTTCCGGGACATCGTCGGTCATATTCTGTGCATTTTCTCCCGTGTTCTGTGCATTTTTATCCTGGTTCTGCGTAATTTCTTCGCTCTGTTGTACATTTTCCGTGAAATTTTCCATTCTTTCCAGAAATCTGCCGTTGTCGCGGGCCGGGATACTTTCTCCGTTTTCCTGCTGCTGTGCATAACGCTGTGCCAGTTCCTGAAGATCTCTGGCTTCCTGCTGAGTCTCTGCTGCAGCATAGCTCTGATCCGTGTTGATGCCTTCTGCGAATTCGCTGTATTCCGGAACAATGTTTTTTCCTGTTGAACGGTAATCCAGCTCCTGCGCGATTGCTCCCGGCGCATTCAGAACTCCGGCATTCAGTGCACCGAGCATCGCTGCATACCAGGCTTCCGGATCTGCCAGGCTGATCTTGTTATCCTCACCAAACAGCATATTCCGGCTGGCCTTGTCCAGAAGTTCCTGCGTGTACTCCTGCAATCCCTCCGCCGCCATATCCGCGCCGTATCCGGCCGCCTGTATCATGCGGTCCCGCACTGCCGGATTGGATACCATTTTCCGCACTGCAGTATCAATGGCGCCCTTTACTTTCGGATGTCCCAGGCTCACATTGTTCAAACCGCCAAGAAATGCCTGCGTTACAGTTTCACTTGCAGCATTCAGCGCACCGTAAAGCTGCGCTGTCTCAACGTCCTGGCCTTCCCGGATAGAATCCGCATAGGAATTTCCTCCTGCTGCCGCGCCGAACATGGCAGAGCCGAAAGCTGAACCGGCGGTTGCTCCCATGGCAGCTCCAGCCGCAGGTGCCGCAAGCATACTCGGCAGCATAAATCCGGTAGAGTTTGCAAGATCATAAGCAACTCCGGCCGCTCCAGAACTCTTCTCTTGCAAATGCTGGAGGTATCCATCAAAATTTGATACTGGATCTGTCTCATAATTCCCGGTCACCATGTCTACTGCCTGTCCAAGACCTTTCACTGCTCTTTCGGTTCCTGCTGCAGTGCTCGCAAGCATATTTAAGCCGAATGCCGGTACCCCGCTCACAGCAGATACCGCTTCCGCCCCCTGGCGTCCTGCTTTCATATTCAGTTCATCATCGAGAGAACTTGCATAGCGGTCCGCCTGATCCGCACCATAACGATGAAAGAGATAATTGTACATAGTCCTCTGATTATCTGTCATAGCCTGGAAGCTGTGATTATATGATGCTGTTGCCCGAAGCGGATGTAGCGGATCTGACTTTAGGCCATCCACAACATTTGACCAGAAACCCTTCATGGCATTTCCACTTCCAACGGGATTCTGATCGTTTTTTGCTCCCTGGTAAGCCCCAGTCTGGAAATCCGGACGCTTTGTAATCTCTTCATAGGGCGTGATATGTACTGTACCGTCCTTAAATGGTCCATATTCAGCCACGCCTTTTGCATCATTTTCTTTCTTTTCTAAGTAATTCTGTCTCGCAGTATCTCTTTTCTTTTTGGCTGTTTCTGCCAGTGACTTCATTTTTGTCAGGTCCGACCCGCTAAACAATCCTGCCTGAGATGCTTCTGCAGCATGATCACTTTGGATTTTCTCTCGCTCCTGACGCATAAAATCCGTCATAGCAGCTCTGTCTTTATTTAAACTCGCATTTTTAACCTGCCTCTCCCTTGTTTCCCGGTTTATCCTTGTATCTCGAAGCTGTTTCCGTTCTTTAGCTGTTTCTTCCTCCTGACGTCTATGCTCAATATAACGATCCATAGTGGAATTTCCAGTACTTAATCCAGAGTCCATCGAACTTTTATATTTTTTATAAAGACTGCTGTTTCCAGCTCCCTGATCTTCCTTATACTGCTTAAATAATTTACCTGCCATATCTTCTCCTACCTCGGTTTGCGATACGTATAACTATTGTCAATTTTATTTTTGCTATCCTTCTGTGCCGCCGAGACCGCCTTCGTAGCTGTATCTGCATCAATTCCAAGATACTGCTGCAGTATACTTTTCACTCCAGATGCATCATTTACATAGTATGCTTTTGATAACCTGCCACCACGATCATCCTTTTCATTCAGAAGATCTTTTGCAAAATTCACCAGATCATCACTGCTATAGGTAGTCTTCTTGCTTTTCGATGATCCTGATTTCCCCGATCCACTGGATCGTGCTTTCGAATACGCCAACGCCAACTGCTGTGCATCCTGCAGCTTTTGATAATCAAATTGCGCCTGCCAGTTCTGCTGTGCCAGGGCATCCTGCTCTTTCTGGTAATCGAACTGGGTCTGCCAGTTCTGCTGCGCCAGGGCATCCTGCGTCTTCTGGTAAGCGTAGTTCTCTGCCCACTGCTGCATTGCCTGATCCTGCTGATACTGGCTCATGTCCTGATTCCAGGAAGAATCGTATCGGCCGGCATAATAGTTTCTGTCTGCCTGGTAGTCTGCAACCGTATCACGATAACGGTTATAGTCGATGGAATCCTGGTTGTTATACATATTCAGCTGATTATACAGCTCCTGGCCTTCCTGCAGGTACTGGTTATAGACTCGGTCATAAATATCTAGCGTCGTGTTGTTAAAGTTTGCCAGGGCATTATCATAAGCCTGCTGCCCCGCTGCCTGCGCATAGGTGCTTCCATAACCGCCGGTGGCTGCCTGTGCGCTGCCCATGGTATCCCGCATGGATTTCTGACCGTTTTTAATAGCCTGATCGCGCATGGTGGTGTAAAGGTCGCTCTGGAAGACATCATCCGTCTTAAACTGTTCCCGGTTTTTAATGCTGTTGATGATGTTCTGAATATCACTGGAATACTGGCTCTGAAACTCTCCCGGCGCATTTTTTTCCAGCTTATTGAGTCTCTGCAGATAACGATCCGTCGTTGACGATGTTGCGAATGGGTTGGCAGTGTATCCAGTCAGATACTGGCTAACGCCTGAAGCCGTCGAACCACTCCCCGTATTCGGACTTGCTGCAGCCTGAAATGCCCTGGATGCTGCCGGTGTTGGATTTGGCGTTACTGCCGGTGTCGGATTTTTTGTTACTCCCGGCCCGCTACTCGCACTGCTTTTCCCCACCGTTATGACTGGACTCGTCTTTCTTTTCAGATACCCCTGTACTGTTGCAAGTGCCATCCTGTTTTTCCTCCTCTTTTTCCATCAGTTTTCCCTTATCCAAAATGTTCTCAATCATGACCAGGAACCGTGCCTGCTGCACTCCCTCAACCCTGATTTTGCTCAGGATTTCTGCCAATGTCCGCACCTGGGTCTCATCATACATAAAATATTTCACTGTAATTTTCTCTCCAATTCTTCAATCTGCCGCTGCTGGCTCTTGATTGCTCCAGCATACAAAGCACCATAGGTGCTGTATGGGATTCTATAATACCCATCTTCTCCGAGATCTGTGAGTGGCAAATTTGTTCCGATGGTTTCCTGCAGCGCATTTACATCCTGTGCCAGGAATCCCATCTGCCGCTCTTTGCTCCCTATATACGAGAACTCAACCGGTTTTAGTCCAAGCACGATCCTCAGTGCTGTTTCTTCCGGAATATCCTCAATATGCTCTTTCAGCCGTTCATCCGAAGACTGATACAAAGTCTCGCATGTTACTGTGCCTGTCACCTTCATCTGCTGGCAGCTTATTGATCCATCTACGTCACAGTTTCCATAAGTGATCAATGTTTCCGTTGCCAGCGGACCGCTACACTGGATGGATCCCGTGTATGCTCCGGAGTCAATTTTCGTGCTGCCAGTTTCGCTGACAACAAAGCGATCATTGATATTGATAGATCCCCCTGTAATGTTCCCGGAAAACTCCGCCGTGCCATCTTTGGATAATTTAAAGTTTTTTGCATCAATCGTTAAATATCCGGTCTTAAATGCTATGGTCCCCGGAGCCATGGAAATTTCCGAACACAGTTCTTCTGCTGATACCTTCAATTTAATCTCGTTATTCAGTGTGCTGATCTGAGTGGATACCCCTGCTTCCAGGTTCTCGAATTCTGACATGAAGCCATTCATGCTGATTTCTAGCTGCGAAATAGTTTTGTCCGTTTCCTGGTAGCTTACTAGGAACTCCTGAGAAAAATTGTCTTCCGGGTCCAAGCTTGAAAGGCTATATTGGAGTTGCTGATTAAGCTGCATGATATAGCTTCGGATCTTTGCCATGTCCGAATCTTTTGCCAACGTCGGCGCGCTAAAATATGACATCTACTCCCTCCCTTCTATCTTTCCTCTGATCCGATCAATGCGACGCTGATTGTCCTGAATAGCAGCTACCCACATCGCCCCCATCTCTCCATACTCCACACGTAATGATTTCTGCTGTCTCACCGGCTTATCAAGCTCCTGGGCAATAAATCCGATACTCTCCTTGCCTGTTGCTTTAAAATGCCAGGAAACCGGGCATATGGCTGTCATATCCGGTGCCGAAAGTGTTGTCACATTCGTTTTTACTCGTGCATCCGATGTTTCCGTTACCTTTTTGCAGCTCAGTGAATCCACAATATAAGCCTCTGATCCGGTAAGGGTCCTTCCCACAGTGCAGCCTCCATATCCTTCGCTTCCTTCTACTGTGACATCACCTCCCACCGTCGTTTTCTTTTTCGGATTGAGCAAATTGCACCTCAAATCTCCCTGGAGAACGACATGGCCCGATGCGTCGACCGCGAAGTTATTTCCCAGATTCATTGTCCCGCCCGTTATAGCTCCTGAAAACGTAGCGTTCCCCGCCGCATCCAGTTTCATATTATTAGCATCAATCGTCACATGCCCCGTCTTCAGATCTATATGTTCGCCGTACAATTCCATTCTTGACAGCATAGTCTCCACTACACTTCCGCGATTTACCAATAATTTTATACTTTTAGCCGACTGTTCCAGTTGCCCATAAGAATCTGCTTCCAGATCTTCAAATTTTATCTGCAGTTCGTCCGCATCATGTTTGATGGTCCTGGTTAATGATTTCTTTTCACTCTCCCAGTCTAAGAAGCTTCTGGAAAAGTTGTCCTCGTCAAGATTGGAAAGTGTGAATTTCAAGTCCTCGCTGAACCGATACAGTTTTTTTACTAGAGATTTCTTGTCCTCTTCTTTGCTCAACACCAGCTCTTTAAATACCGACATTCACATCACTTCCTAATCCGATTACCTTGCTGATTGCGATCAGCTGCATATCTCCGTATCCTTCCAGACGATACCGATATTTCTGACAGCGCCGCGGGATTATCGGAACAACTTGCGTTCGATATGTTTTTGATCGAAACGTGCTTACACGGTGCCACTCTGGATCATCATCATACTGCATCAGCACCGAAACCTCTGTACCTTGCTGCATCCGGATATGAAAGCGAAGTTTCCGGATGTGCTTGTTATCAATTGTACCCTCCAGAAGATCTCCGCTCTCCAGATACCATGAAATCACTTCCTTCCGTTTTCCCTTGATTGTGAAAAGATTTCCTGCCACATCCACGCAATAAAGATCACCGTCTCCATAAACCATATCAACCAGATGCAGGTCATCTTCCTTTGTCCATATGGTTCGTTTCAGATCATACACATACAGACCACAAGATCCTCCTGCCTGCAGGGAAGCGTAGTATTTTCCCCCCTGATGCGACGCCACTCCACCTGCAAATTCAAGGTTTCTCAGCGCATCTCCCACGGAATCCGGTTGTGCTCCATCATAGCTGCAGATATCATCCCGGCCTGCATAGATCAGCGTTTCATTTACGATACAAGCTGTCCGCTCCATTCCTTTCGCTATTCCACGCACGGGTGAGGATGTGGACACCTGGTAGTTGGAAGGCTTGTTGCCAAAAACCTTGTGAATTGTATCCTCCTTGAAGAAGATCACATATCCCAGATGGGAAACACAACCGGTAAAGTCCCCGTCGGATCCCACTGTCACGGCATAAGAATCCGTTGAAATGCCTTCAAATGACTGCCAGTTCGCCGGATCCCCCAACTTGGAAGAATAAATTTCATGATTCTTGCTGGAGCATCCCCACAACCGGTTCTCATTCTCGCAGACATAATCCATATCCGGCACTGTCCGTTTGATTGTCAGACTGCTGCCCTGGGTGAACTGAGCAGAAAGGCTGCCGATCACAACCACATAATTATCAGTCACCTCCTGCAGGATGATGGATTTATTAAACGCTGCGTTCGTGCAACCGCTGATCAGAACCGAATCATACTGTGAAAACTTTTTTCCAATCCCCGTGCTTGTGATTTTTACCAGGGTTGATCCCTGCGTGGTCTGCGCGAAGGCAGCACTTCCGGACTGCGTCCAGGTTTCTTCCATTTGCTTCAGCTCGCCTGTGCTGGTGTTGTACATGATCTTGTCTGGAAACACCACCGCATAAGCACCAATCCCTACAATCTGCTTCCGGCTGTCTGATACGTCTGCAATCTTTTTCTCTTTATAATACAAAGCCGTGCCATCCACATACATCAACCCATTTTTATAAAACAGACCATTCGGTTTTCCGATTGTTTTCTGGATCACGCCGCGCGGCTGCCGGACCGATATTGCCGGATACCCATCTATGGACATGTTTTTCATGTCCGAAAATTCATTTTCCTGGATCACCAGCTGCGTATTCAACCCGCCGAAGGATCCCACACTTTTATCCGCCTGCTGCGGCGTTGTTCTTAAATAAGGCAATCTCATGCTCCACCTCAATAATTTCTGAATTTGGGTGCCGGTTTCGGAAGATTCGCCCGGATATGCCAGGCTGCATATTCCTTCCACGCCGCGTCAAACATGGCAGCGTCATTGTTGTAGCGCTCCGTTTCTTGGTTTGCGATATCCACCTTAGCGCGGAGATAATTGATATAGACGTCCTGGAACCGGTCCGGCACCGTCAGCTCGCGTTCCATATCCTCCTCAGTAAATGGCTTAAATTCAATATCATATCCCTGAGCCCGGTTCACCACCTGGTCCAGAACCTGTCCTTCAATCTCATTCAGCCAGCCGATCATCATCTCCAAATCGTACTGCTGCCCGATCAGCACCGTTACTGTTTCAATTAATTTTCCTACATTCACCTTTTCGCCCTCCTTTTGGTTATCCTAACATTTCCATAATGGTTTTGTTTGCATAGCAAAAGCGGAAGTATGGCCCTCCGCTGATAGAATCGTATGACATAATGGCAATAAAAAAGGATCACTAACTCAATGTAGTTAATGATCCTCACAAGGTTATGACAACAATAGGACTCGAACCTATATTCATGGGCGTAGATAAAACATAATCATACCATTTCGCATAACTCGAATAAATGAATCGAACATTTACATTATGTTTCTCACTATATCCCATTGCCTTACCTTTTGGCTATGTTCTTATATATACATTTTACCACTACGCAGTTCCGGATGCCAATAGTAATTTAACAGATAAATTTGATAAATCCGGTGGAGTTTTTTCTGGAGATATAAATCTCGCTGATCACAAACTTAATTTTACTAAGGGTGGTACTCTTGGGTTTTATATTTACAAAGATGATTCCGGTAAGCTCGGAGTATACAACCATGATAATTTACTTTTGGCATACTTTGATTTTGGTGGAGGTCTGCACATGCGCGAAGGCATTGTTAAGGATATTACTTGATGCAATACGAAAAACTGTCAAAAATTTGCATACCTATAGAGGATTCTCCGCACCAAAAGCGTAGGCCACCGGTTGTAATCGTTTGCACTAGACTTACAGATACGTTTGGGTTGCCCCAGGTTGATATACTATGATACAAAGCGTCCTTTGCGAGCGGTAATACGCCATTATTAAGTAATCCTACATTGTCGCATTTTTGACTAGGAGTGAATACAAAATAAACAAAGCACACCTTGCCAACTACGTGATAAGAAATGTTGCCAGATCCATATGCCGTATTAATAGCATGAGATACATCGGTAATTCCAGAAGGTGTTAAATTACTATA
>OCAS01000990.1_pt1 | contig 17316 bp, 17 predicted proteins | sample 1550751 | NCBI WGS metagenome assembly OCAS01 (sample SAMEA2580301, study PRJEB22360) | human gut metagenome | biome: human gut; feature: human-associated habitat; material: faeces | place: Denmark | collected 2008/2010
CAGTTAAAATATAAAAAACTGTCCATAACTAAGAGGGTTTTGTTATATACTAAATTAAACATAATAATCTTAGATATCAAAAGATACTGAAATATAGATAGTAATTATAAATATAATAAAAAAGTACTAATGATTGACATTAGTACTTCACATCTACTTTTACACGTTTTAACTGCATAAAACAGTTTATACAGTTCGCTTTGAATAAGGGCGCTTTTTTAGCATTGCCTTAATTCAAGTTATCTTAATTATTTAATTCAATTTCATACTTTTTTATTTTCTTATATAAAAGACTCTTGTGTATTCCCATAACCTCTGCTGCCTTAGAACATTTCCAATTATACTTCCTTAACACATCAATAATTAAGCTCTTTTCATAATTCTCAACCATTTCATGAATTGAACAATTGCTATCCACATTACATTGAGCTACTCTGCTGATATTATCCATCTTAGATGGAAGGTCACACATCATAATGACCATATCATCACTTACAGCATAGGCACTTTTTATTACATTTTGTAGTTCTCTTATATTTCCCGGCCAAGTATAGTTAATAAAACAATTTTTAACCTTATCACTTAAAACCTTCAATTCCTTGTATTCAACATTTAATTTGTTTAATATATAATTTGCTAGCAATAAAATATCATCTTGCCTGTCCTTCAATTCCATCATATGAATGTTTATTACATTTAATCTATAGTATAGGTCTTCTCTAAATAATCCCTCTTCAACCATTTTACTTAAATTCTTTCTTGTGGCAGAGATTACTCTTACATCTATCTTTATAGTTTTAAGACCTCCCACTGGTTCTATCTCACTTTCCTGAAGAACTCTTAAAAGTTTTGCTTGCATGGTCAAAGGCATGTCACCTATCTCGTCTAAAAAGATTGTACCATTATTCGCAACTAAAAATTTACCTTTTTTACCACCCTTTTTTGCTCCTGTAAAAGCTCCTTCGTCATAGCCAAATAGCTCTGACTCTAATAATTCTTCTGGTATTGCAGCGCAATTTATACTAACCATAGGTTTATCTGACCTACTGCTATTATTGTGAATTGCTCTAGCAAAAACTTCTTTACCTGTGCCTGTTTCACCCGTTAAAAGTACTGGAAAGTTTGTTTTAGAAGCTTTCACACCTGTTTTCTTAAGTTCTATGAAGTCTCTATTTTCACCTATGAGCTTGTCAAAACCACAGTTATCCTTAAACTGCTCTTTATAATATTGGAGCTCCATATATTCTGACATTAACTTTTTAGCTACATCAAATGATTGCAATCTAAATTTAACTTGAGCTACTCCTGCAACTACTTCTCCATTGTCATTTTCCACATAAGACCTACTTACTATTACACTTTTTTCTTTTGTATTTCCACCTGAATAATGATGTATAGCTCCTTCTTCACAATACTTATTTTTCATAACATCTAGCATTTTTGTATTTGGTATAATACTTTGTATATTTTGTCCTATTATATCTTTTCTTTCTTTTCCTAAAAAGTCACAATATTTATCATTAATATCTATTATTACTCCACTTGTATTTACAACAATAAAACCATCATCAGTCATAGATAATACTCTTGCAAATATATCCTTATACCACTGCTCTTTCATTGTTTCATCTCCCCACTATAACCTTCAGCAAAAATAATAAGTCTTACAATACAATATTATAAGACTTATCATTCTACATATTCAATGTTTTCTAAAAGTTACCTATTTAATGATTCTATCATTTCAGGTATAATTTCATATAAATCTCCTACTATTCCATAGTCACATATACTAAAAATAGGGGCTTTTGCATCTTTATTTATAGCAACTATATATTTAGAATCACTCATACCTGCTAAATGTTGTATTGCTCCAGATATTCCACATGCAATGTATAGTTCTGGTCTAACAGTAGTTCCTGTTTGTCCCACTTGATGAGAATGTTCTATCCACCCTGAATCTACTGCTGCTCTTGAAGCACCAATCTCTGCCCCCAATTTATCAGCCAATTCTTTTATAAGCTCAAATCCTTCTGCTCTTTTTAATCCTCTTCCCCCTGATACTATTATTCTAGCATCAGTTAGATTTACAGATTTCTTTTCTTGTGGAAGTATCTCTACTAATCTAGTTCTAATCATTTTTTCAGTAAGTTCTGGAGTAACAACTTCTAAAATTCCAGTCTCTGATTCGTTTCTTACAGCTTTTGCCATAACTCCTGGACGAACTGTTGACATCTGTGGTCTATTTTTTGGACAAACAATAGTGGCCATTAAATTTCCACCAAATGCTGGTCTTGTTTGTAATAACTTATTATCTGTTGAATCTATTTCAAGTTTTGTACAGTCAGCAGTTAGACCTGTTCCAACCTTACCTGCAATTCTAGGCGCTATATCTCTTCCTATAGAAGTAGCACCAACCAATACAACCTCTGGCTTTTTTCTTTCGATTAAATTTGCAATTGAAATTGCATATCCATCAGTAGTGAAATCTTTAAGAAGAGGGTCATTGATGTAATATACTTTATCAACACTATAGTGAAGTAATTCCTTCACTTCTTTCTCTACTTCATATCCAGCTATCACAACTGCAAGCTCTTTTCCTAATTGGTCAGCAAGCTTTCTTCCTTCACCAATAAGTTCTATCGTAACAGGATTAATTTTACCTTCCCTTTGCTCTCCTATTACCCAAACACCATTATAATCATTTAAATTTATACCTTGATTAACTTTTGCTCTCATCATCTTAACACTCCTATACTAGTTTCAAATCGAATAGTATTTCTATTAGTTTCTCAGCTTTTTCTTTTTTATTTATACCTTCTATTATTTCATTATGCTTGTCTTTAACTGGTACAAAAGACTTATAAACGTTTGTAGGTGAACCCTTTAATCCAATTTGAGTTGTATCAACATCTAAATCTGCAAGTGTTAATACAGTAATCTTTGCATCTCCATTATTATAAGCTTCTAAGATTCCCTTGACACTTGGATATCTTGGATTGTTTAACTCTTTTATAGCAGTTAATAAAACTGGCATCTTTGCTTCTATTAAATAATCCCCTGTCTCTGTATAACGAGTTACTAGTAATTTGTCATCTTGAACCTTTACTTCTTTCGCATAAGTAACTTGTGGTATCCCTAAAAATTCTGCAACCTCTGGTCCAACCTGAGCTGTATCTCCATCTATAGCTTGTCTTCCGCAGAATATTACATCATACTTTCCAACCTTCTCTATAGCAGCAGCAATAATTGTAGATGTAGCCCAAGTATCTGAACCACCAAAAGCTCTATCTGAGATTAAATAAGCTTCATCAGCTCCCATTGCCAAAGCTTCTTTTAAAGCACTTTTAGCTTGAGGAGGTCCCATGCTTATAACCTTAATCACTGCTCCTAGTTCATCTTTCATTTTTAGAGCTTCTTCTAAAGCATTTCTATCATCTGGATTGATTATACTTGGTACACCATCTCTTATTAGAGTACCTGTCTCTTTATTTATTTTAACTTCATTAGTATCTGGAACTTGCTTTAAGCAAACAACTATATTCATTCTTTTCCTCCTATCCTAGTACTGCTCTTGAAATAACAACTTTGTGTATTTCTGAAGTACCTTCGTAAATTTCTGTTATTTTGGCATCTCTGTACATTCTCTCTAATGGATAATCCTTCATATATCCATATCCACCATGGATTTGAAGGGCTAAATTTGTAACCTCTCTTGCAGTACGTGACGCATTGTATTTTGCCATAGCAGCTTCTTTAGTGTGTTTTTCTCCTCTAGCTTTCAAATCTGCAGCATAATATACTAATAATTTTGCTGATTCCACCATTGTCGCCATATCTGCTATATACCATTGAATACCTTGCAAAGCTGAAATTGGATTGCCAAACTGGACTCTTTCTTTAGAATATTTGATACTTTCTTCTAAAGCCCCTTCAGCAATTCCTACAGCTTGAGCTCCAACTCCAATTCTTGCTCCATCTAAACAAGTCATAGCTATATTAAATCCTTTACCTTCTTTTCCTAATAAGTTAGACTTTGGAACTCTACAGTTATCAAATATTAACTCTGCAGTTTCTGAACCATGAATACCCATTTTTTCTTCAATTTTTCCTATTGAAAAACCTGGAGTACCTTTGTCGACAATGATAGCAGACATTCCCTTTATTCCCTTTGATGGGTCTGTCAATGCAAATATTATTAATGATTCTGCTTGACCTCCACCAGAAATAAAACACTTAGTTCCATTTAAAACATATTCATCAGTTTCTTCATCAATAATTGCAGTTGTTGCAGCTCTCGCAGCATCTGAACCAGCATTAGGTTCGGTTAAGGCAAAAGCACCTACACACCCACCTTCAGCCATCATTGGAAGGTATTTTTTCTTTTGTTCCTCAGTACCAAATTTCAAAATAGCTTGAGCATATATTGTGTGTATTGATAATATTGCTGCAGATGCTGCACATTTTTTGGCAATCTCAGTAACAACAATTACCTTTTCTATATCTGCCCCACCAGAACCACTATACTCTACAGGTGTTCCAATTCCATTAAATCCTATTTTAGCCATTCTGCTAAAAAGCTCCCTTGGAAAAATACCTGTTTTGTCTGTTTCAGCAGCTATTGGTGCTATTTCATTCTCTGCAAATTCTTTTGCTACTCTTTGAAGCATTAATTGTGCTTCTGTTAATCTAAAATCCATAAAATTCCCTCCTATTTATTAACATACTTCACATGTTTATTAACATATTTCACATGCTTCTTTATTCATTGTTACAATTCCAGATTCAATTAGAGCTTCTATATCAGAATCACTGTATCCAAGTTCTCTCAATATCTCATCTGAATGTTCTCCTATAAGTGGAGCATCACAAGTCATGTTAACTTCAATATTTCCAAATTTAACTGGAGTAGATGCAAGCATTGTCTTATTCCCATTTTTACTTGTATGTTCATATATATAGTTATTAGCAATAGCCTGTTCATCAGTCACTACATCATTAACATGTTGAATTTTTTCATGAGCTATATCAGCAGCAGTAAGTTTTTCAACCATCTCATTTTGAGTAAACTTTGCAAATTCACCATCCAAAATACTAATAAGTTCTGTGGCATTTTTCTTACTTTCTACTGAAGATGCAAATTTCTCTTCTTTTATTAAGTCTTCTCTTCCAAATAATCTACAAAGTGCCTCAAAATATCTTTCATGCTCTAAAATACTTAAGAATATCCACTTTCCATCCTTACAACGATAAGAATTTATTACTGGTGAAATAGCATTTTTTCTAGTTTTTGGATACTCATCACTAAACTGTGTAGATGCTAATAAAGATGATGCATTCCATATTGCTTGCCCAAATAAAGATGCCATTACTTTTTGTCCTTTGCCAGTCTTAGCTTGCTGGTACAAAGCTGCACATATTCCTCCAGATAAACTACAAGAAGTTGTTGCATCTCCAAAGGCTATAGGTGGATTTATTGGACTTGTATCTTTTTCTGCTATATCAAGCATAGCCCCACTTCTTGCCCAAAAGGCAACTGTATCAAATCCTGCATTATCCTTAGCAGGTCCAAAATCGCCAAAACCATTTATCTGACCCCAGATAAGGTGTGGATGCTTTTTACTTAATGATTCATAATCAAGACCTAGTCTTTTTAACGCTCCTGTTCTATAACTTGAAACAAATACGTTTGCTTCGCTTAAAAGCTTATCCATAATTTCAATTCCAGTTTCACTCTTAAGATTTATAGACAAACCTCTTTTATTTGAATTATATGTGCTGTAAAAAGGATTATTATAATCATCTATTGGCATTGTCATTGTTGCCCCTGTCTTTCTTCCTGGGTCTCCAAAGCTTGGCTCTACCTTAATAACGTCAGCACCCCAGTCAGCTAATATTTTAGAAGTCCCTGGACCTGCTACAAAATACGTTAGGTCAATAACCTTAACTCCCTCTAATGGTTTATTTAACACTTTCAATTCCTCCTTATATGGTCAATTTGTTATTTTAAATACATATTTACAGTATTAAAACATGAAATTTATTGTATATATTTTGAAAATTGATTTTATAATATCAAAATATAATTTATACCTTTTATCTTTTCTCTTATGGCAATCCCGGGAACATTGTAAACAGTAGGACTGCTACTATGGTTCCAATAAATGGGGTTAAAACAGTTACCCAGAATATTGGCATATAGGCATCCTTATGTGTTTCTTTACAAAGACCATTTGTTACAGTAACAATATATCCATTGTGTGGAAGTGAATCTAATGCTGCTGATGAAATTGCCATAGTCCTAGTTAATGCTGCAGCGGAAACACCCTTGGCTAAAAATACTGGTCCAAGAAGTGGAGCTGCAATTCCTAGTCCACCTGAAGCTGACCCACAAATACCTGCAATAACTGTAGTTCCAACTGCAGCCCCTGCAATAGGAGGACCAGGAATATTAGTCATGGCATTAACTATGAAGTCAAAACCAACTGCTGATTTTACTACTGAACCAAATGCAACTACAGCACAAGTATTACATATTGCTACTACTGTAGTTTTACATGCATCACCAACATGTCCAACTATTTTAGTATTATCTTGATATTTATTTAACAATAAATATACTAATAAAGCTCCAATAAATACTCCCACCTCAATTGGTACTATCGCTTTTCCATTAACTTTTACATTAATTATTAAAATTGACACTATCAATGGAATTAAGGCAATTACACCATTGGGACCATTTTCTCTCTTAGAATTAGTTGCTTCTGCTTCATCAAATATATCTGACTCATGTGCTATAAAATGACCACCATTGGCTTTTTCTTTTGAAACCATTTTGTACAAAATTGTACTTCCAACTATAAACATTACTGCACATGATATAAAACCATTTACTGCTCCAGCCATAATATCTGTCCCTAATGTTGATGCTGGAACAATATTCTGAATTTGTGGTGCCCCTGGTGCAACCATAGCAAAAGTTGAGCATCCAAAAGTCAAAGCTGCTGGTATAAATCTTCGTGGCAAATCAGCTTCTTTAAAAATTTCTAAAGCTATCGGAAACACTGCAAAACTTACAACGAAAACACTTACTCCACCATAGGCTAATATTCCACAAGCTATTGGAATAGAAAGTAGTGCTTTATCCTTCCCAATCCATCTTACAATCATCTTAGCAATAGATTTTGCTCCACCAGTAATCTCCATTATTTTTCCCATTAATGTACCTGTTAGGAAAATAAAGAAATTTGCCTGAAGAAATCCAACAAACCCTGTCATATAATCCACTTTAAGTGCATCATACACATTTAGGCTTCCTGTTATAGCAACTAATGATGAACATACAATTGCTATAATAAAAATATTTATTCCCTTCATAACCATTACAACTAGAAGAGATAGAGCTATGATAATCCCTACTAAACTTATAATTACTCCCGTATTCATAAATTAACTCCTTTTAAAATTAAACTATATGTATTTTTTCACGAAATTTAGATTTTGAATATATTCTACATTGTTCCAATTTTAGTTATAATAGCTACTTATTTTCAAAAACTGGCTTTCTCTTTTCTATAAATGCATTCATTCCTTCTTGCTTATCTCTTGTAGCAAAAGTTAAACCTGCAATATCTTTCTCTAGTTCAAGAGCATTCTTTAAATCCATATCTATCCCTTTGTTAATAACAACTTTTGCATATCTTATTGCTATTGGCGCTTTTTCAACTATTTGGTTCATCATCTTCATAGACTCTTCTAAAAGTAAATCACTTGGAACCACTTTATTAATAAGCCCAATAGATTTAGCTTCTTCTGCATTTACTTGTCTCCCCGTAAAAATTAACTCTTTAGCTATTCCAGTTCCAACAAGTCTTGATAATCTTTGAGTTCCACCAAAACATGGAATAACTCCTAAATTAACTTCAGGTTGTCCAAATATAGCCTTTTCTGATGCAATTCTAATATCACAACTCATAGCAAGTTCACATCCACCACCTAATGCATATCCATTAACTGCTGCTATTACTGTTTTCTCCAGAGCTTCAATTTTATCAAAAATTCCCTGAGCATAACCTGCATATTTTCTGCCTTCCTCACTTTTATAGTTTTGCATCTGGCGTATATCAGCACCAGCTACAAAAACTTTACCTTCTCCAGTAATAATAACTCCTAATATTGCCTCATTTTCTGATACTACATCAATAACTTGTGATAGTTCCCTAAGAGTGTCACTATTAAGAGCATTTAAAGCTTTAGGTCTATTTATAGTAATAACACAGACTTTGTCCTTAAGCTCCACCTTAAGATTGTTCAAATTTTCCATTACAGATTCCATCATATTCCCCCCATTATACATTGTTATTTTTTCTACATTTCTTGTTAATATAAAATAGCAAGTACTATGCCAATCACCATTGAAGTTCTTTATTTTTAGTAAAAAATTGTTATTTTTAATAAAATAAACGAAATATACATAAATTTCACTAAATTTTTAATAATTTTCAACTTTAAAATTGATTAAATTGTAATTCACAGAAGAATTTTTCTTCAATAAAACCCATAAAACAATATTTTTGTCTCATTTTCGAGAAAATACTTAAAAACGCAGTCTCATTTTTGAGAATGCAGTCTCATTTTTGATATTTCCATTAAAATAATTTAAATAGCATCTCTATAAGTTTATTTTCACTAAAGTAGTCTTTATTCAACATAATTAGGTAGTTTATTTTCTATTAATTTAAATTGTTAATACTTTAGTTTAGTACATATCTATTCTGATAATATAAAATTCTTAATGAAAATAGGAAAAGCCACAAAGACTCAATGTCTAAGTAGCTTTTCCCATCTTAAATGCTTCTGACAATTCTATATTTGATTTACAGTATTGATTTAATATTTTTTGATATTATTCTAACTGAACCTCCCATGACTAAAGTCACAAGTGTGTTTAGCTATTTTTTAATCAAATAACTCCATTTTCTTTTAAATCTTTTATTTTATCACTATCAAAACCAAGCCAACCATTATAAATCTCCTCGTTACTTTCCCCTAGAGATGGTGCTGGCATATCAATTTTAGCTTTTGTTGTCATCAACTTAACTGGATTTCCATTGACTTTCATATTTCCTATAATAGGATGACTAATATCTACAATCATTTCTCTTGCTTTTGCTATATGTTCATCTGTTGTAACACAATCAAGATTATAGATAGGAGCAGCAGGAACTCCAGCCTCTGATATTAAGTCAACTGCTTCTTTTATTGTATGCTTAACAGACCATTTTTCTATTTCTGGTTTAAGAGCCTTGTAATGTTCACAACGATTAAGATTTGTTTTAAATCTCTCATCTATTAAAAGGTCTTCTCTAAAAAGAACTTTTTTACATAACTTTTCAAAAAGTTTGTCATTACCACAGCCTATTACAAAACTTCCATCACTTGCCTTAAAAGAGTCATAAGGATAGGCTGAAGCATATCTATTACCCATAAGTTCAGGTTGTCCTGAATCAAAGTATCTCTGTATACCAGTTTCGAGAGACGATACAACAGAATCAACGAGGGAAACATCTACTCTTTGTCCTTTTCCTATTATTTTTCTAGCGTTGAGTGCTGTGAGTATACCAATAGTTAAATTCATTCCACCTAGTACATCACCCATAGCATTACCAACTCTCGTTGGTTCTCCTCCTTCTTGCCCTGTTATACTCATAAGACCACCCATTGCCTGTGCAATAATATCATAACCTGGACGTTCTGAATATGGTCCATAACATCCAAATCCTGATACAGCTCCATAAATTATTTGATTGTTAACTTTAGCCAACTCATCATAACCCAGACCTAACTTTTCCATTACACCTGGTCTGTAATTTTCTACTACAACATCAGCATGTTTTACCATTTCTAAAAATATATTTTTTCCTTCTTCTGATTTAAGGTTTAGAGTGATACCTTTTTTATTTCTATTTATATTTGCATAGTATAAACTCTCTCCATTTACAAAAGGTCCAAAACCTCTTGTATCATCACCTTTTCTTGGCATCTCTATTTTTATAACATCAGCTCCAAAATCCGCCAACATCATTGTACAATATGGACCTGCAAGAACTCTTGTAAGGTCAAGTACCTTTATATTGCTTAATGCTCCTTTTTTCATAACTTCCCCTCCAAATTATATTATATTGATTAATATTAAAAGTTAAATTTAATGATTTATTTTCAGTTATTCTAATTAGTTCATTAAATGTGTTATTGCATTAAATGATAATATTGATACTACTGCAATAACCAATAAGCCAACTGCACTCATAATGAAAAGCTGTACAAAAACCTTATTTTGTTCTTCCTTATTAAAGTCTTTCTTACTTGAACCCATAGCTGCTAAAATCAATGCCCCACCAGTAGAAAGTGGGCTTACACCAGCAAGAGAACCTCCAACACCAACTGCAGCAATAAGTGCTAGTGGGTCTACTCCTCCAACTGCCTTAGCTATATCAACACACATAGGCATCATAGTTGGATAAACTACTGCTAAAGCAGAACTAACCATAGACATAAGTCCTGCTGAAATACTCATAATTGGAGTAGCTGTTTTACTATTCATCAGTGATGATAATGCATTACTCATCAAGTCAATACCTCCTGCTGCATCTACGATTGTCATCATTGCACCTACTCCAAGAACCATTACTATCGTGCTCCATGGAATTGATTTGATACATTCTCCTTCATCAGCAATATTGAAAAAAATAAGTACAGCTGAAACTGCAAAAGCTGCAAGCCCAACATTCATATCAAAAATTATGATAAAAGCAATCATAACTACTATGCTTATTAGAGAAATTATCTGCTTTATATTGAATTTTTCTATTTGCTTACTATCTATAACATTTATAGGTTTTTTAAGTTTATATCCTTTGAAAATTATAAACAATACTATTGAAAATACAATTGTAGAAAGAGTTTGACAGGCTAAGATAGTAGGCATAACATTTTCAATTCCAACCCCTTCTGCAACGGTTGTTATAATTTGACCTTCTGGAGTAATAGGAGTCATACGACCTGCCATTAATCCACATTTCACCTATAAGTGCAAGCATTACAGGATTATAACCAACTGTTATGGCTACAGGAACAGCCATTGCTGGGATAATTGCAAGTGCTGGAATTGCCCCAGGTCCAACACCAGCAACAACAAATCCTGCTATAAAAACTGCTATAGGTATAAGCCAAACACGTTTACCAGAAGCAGCTACAATTTTTTCTGCAACAAGCTTTAATGCTCCTGTTGAGTTCACTATTGCAAAGAGTAGTGTTATACCAACAAGTGTAGTAAACATTGAGTTGCTTATAGCTCCATAAAGTTCTTTATCATCCATTCCAAAAATTCTAACAGCTATGACACCAATAGCTAGAGCCAAAATACCTGCATTATTCTTACGTACAAATGCAATAATAATAACTCCTAAAAATAAAAGTAAAGCTATAATATCCATACTAATCCCCCTCAATTTTTTTATTTGTTTTATTAGATAATGTATTTTATAATTTATATTTTTTATCAATAAATCTATTTTACCAATCAGCATATTTTTTTAATCAACATATTTTTTTAATCGATTAATCAATAGAACTAACAATTACAACTATCAGACTTTATATTTATATGATGACCACTATATACTCCATTTACAAAACTCTTCTGATACTTTGATAATTCAAGAAGTTTAACAAAATCAACTCCTGTATCATACCCCATACGTTCAAGCATATATACTAAATCTTCAGTTGCAGTATTGCCAGATGCTCCAGGAGCAAATGGGCATCCTCCTAATCCTCCAAGTGTAGACTGAACAGTAGTAATTCCAGATTCAATAGCCACAAGAGTATTAACCATTCCCATATTTCTAGTATCATGAATATGTACTTGCCATCTGCACTCTGGTAAAGCTTCAACTAATGCACTAATAGTTTCTCTTACTTGCTTAGGGTCAGCAATCCCTATTGTATCTGCTAGATTTATCTCCCTGATACCGTTTTCCCAAAGGCGTTTAGCAAATCTTATGGCATCTTCAATTTTTGGTAAACCTTCAAAAGGACATCCAAATACAGTAGCCATTCCAATACATATATTCATGTCTGGATAAGTATTCATTATTTTTTTAAGCTCATCAATAGACTCTTCATGGGTACGATTTATATTTTTTTTATTATGAGTTTCACTCAAAGATATAACATAGGATATATCTCTTATACCACACTCCCATGCAACTTTAGCACCGTATAAATTTGGAACTAATGCATAAAGTTTCACATCAGGATATTTTTCTACACAATAAGTTGCTACTTCTTTTGCATCTTTCATCTGAGGTATTGCTTTTGGGCTTACAAATGAACTAATTTCAAGTTGTTTAATCCCTGAAGCAATAAGACCATCAATAATCTTAAGCTTTTTATCAGTTTCTAAAAACTCTTTCAGGTTTTGAAATCCATCTCTAGGACCAACTTCAAATATATTTACCTTACTCATACCTTTTCCCCCTTTACAGTCACATTGCAAGCTAGCATTGCATGTTCCTGCTTAACTTTGCTTAATTTAAGTTAATCATAAGCTTATTTAAGCATATTATAATCCTATAAACTAAATTATGTCAACATAAGTAAGAAGTTTTTTTTTAATTTATTTATTCTAATCCTGTAAAATATGCACCTTGTAGAATATTGTTCTTTAGTTGAATATATGTTAAGATTATTGGTATAAGCAAATTTAAGCAACTATTTAAGGAGGATTTTATCATGGCAACAATCAAAGATATTGCAAAAGACTGTGGTCTTTCTTCAGCAACTGTCTCGTACGTCTTAAGTGGTAAAGGAAATGAACGCAGGATTCCGCTACATACACAAGAGCTTATATTAAATTCAGCTGATAAGCTTGGATATAAACGCTCTACTCCTATTAAACATAATAATATTAAAATAGCTTTTTATTGGCAGGATGAGGGATTTGAGTTGGCATCAACCAATATACTTCAAGCAATAAACCACATAATTTCTTTAGAACATTTAAACATAAATATCATCATACGACCTTACAAAGTTGGTCATCTATGTGATGATGAATACTTTTTTGCAAATAATTATTATGATGGAATTGTTTTAACAGGTATCAATGCTGATGATATAGAATATCTAGTAAAAAATAAACCTAAAATTCCTGTAGTTGTTGTAAATCGTGAAATACCTGGTTTTTCAAGTGTATCTATTGATAATGAGGAAACTGGTCGTATAGCAGCTTTACATGCTATTCAAAATGGTAAAAATGATATTGCTGTTGTATTCAACCCAACTTCCTTTACATGTATGACTTTAAGGGGTAAATCTTTTTTAAAAACATGTAAAGAACATGGAATACATCTATCAGATTCTATATATTATTGTTCTAATAAAATAGATAGTGGATATGATATTGCTCAAAAAATGCTTGCAAAAAATTCACTAAAAAAAGTAATTTTTTGTAATCATGATGTGGTAGCTCTTGGTATGATGAATGCATTTCATGAATCGGGAATTGTAATTGGAGAGGATATTCAAATATTTGCAGCAAGTAATGGACCTTCACGACTAATGGCAAGAAGTATTCCTCCTTTGACAGTTATAGATTTAAAAATGGAAGAGACAGCAGAACGTAGTCTTAGGATGATTATTGATACAGTAACTGGGCGTATAAATGGTATTCAGCAACAAGTTATATACCCATCAATTATTTATAGACAATCGAGTCCAGCTCAAAATTTACTTTAAATTTCTTAACCTATAAATATAAAAACACCCCTTACCTATGCTTACATATTATTATGCAAATATAGGTTAGAGGTGCGTATGTCTATTTTAGTGTTTCTTATTCTATAAAATTTATCACATGTTAAAATTGATTAAATACTTATAAATTTCAATATGCTTATACTATTTATTCTACTTCCCAGTTATGATATATATCTTGAACATCATCATCTTCTTCAAGCATATCAACTAATTTATTCATCATTTTTAAATGAGATTCTTCAGTCAATACAGTTGTAGTTTGAGGTATCATCTTCACATCAGCAGATATAAACTCATATCCTTTAGCTTTTAACTCATCACGAACACTAGAAAAATCTTCTGGTGTAGTTATTATTTCATAACCATCTTCTTCTGTTATGAAATCTTCAGCTCCTGCTTCTAATGCAACATCCATCAATTCTTCTTCTGAAACTCCATCTCCTAAACCAACTAATATTTGTCCTTTTTTATCAAACATAAAAGACACACATCCACTAGTTCCTAAGTTTCCTCCGTTTTTGTCAAAATAGTATCTTACGTTACCAGCAGTTCTGTTTTTGTTGTCAGTTAAAGTTTCTACTATAACAGCAACTCCACCAGGTCCATATCCTTCATAAACTATAGTTTCATAGTCTTCTCCAGCACCTGCTCCAGCACCTTTAGCGATAGCTCTATCTATATTATCATTTGGCATATTATCTGCCTTAGCTTTTTCTATAGCTGTTTTTAACGCTGCATTGTACTCTGGGTCTGCTCCACCTTCTTTAGCTGCAACTGCTATTGCTCTAGCATGTTTAGTAAATATCTTTGCTCTTTGAGCATCTTGTTTACCTTTTCTATTAATTATATTACCTATACGTCCCATATTTCCACTCCTTAATACGTACAATTAATTATTCTAATTTTCATCACTTGTAAATTTTATCACAAATCTTATAAATAGTAAATTAGAACTTAGGAGGTTGTGCAGGCGTTTTTCTCTTGTGTTCACTTAATCTATGAAGTCTTTCAATTATCTCTTGGTCTCTTTTAGGAACTTCATCCAATCTACCTTCTAATACAGCATCTATCATATTGTAAGTAGTTCCCATTTCATCTTCATCTGTTTGACCTTCCCAAAGACCTGCTGAAGGAGCTTTGTTTATTAAATCTTCATGAACACCAAGCTCTTTTGCCCATTCATACACCTCTCCTTTAGTTAAATTTGCAATAGGTAAAATATCAACTCCACCATCACCAAATTTAGTAAAATATCCTGTGTGTATTTCTGCAGCATTGTCTGTACCAACAACCAGATATCCTAGATTGTTAGCAATTGTATAAATTGTACTCATTCTTACTCTTGCTCTTAAGTTTGCATCTGTCATCTTTAAATATTCTTCTCTATATAAATGTTTATCTTTTAAATTTCCTACTACCATGTCTAATATAGCACTTTGTGGTTCTATAAGGTCTAAATCAAGGTATTCTATATCACATCCCTCTATAACCTTAAGTGCATCTTCTCTATCTTGAGGATTACTTTTTATGCTCATTATAACTCCCATAGAGTTTTCTGGAAATGCCTTTTTAATTAAATTAGCAACTACTGCCGAATCAATTCCTCCAGATACACCAACAATTAATCCTTTTGCATTTGCCTCATTAACCTTATTTATAAGCCATTCTACAGTTTTGTCTATTTGTATTTTTATATTTGACATTGTTATCTCCTCTCAAATTTGCTACTTTGTTTTAATATATTATACCATATATTAATATGTTGTTTTAATATGTTTTTTTTTATGCAAAATTAAACAAACATGAAAGATTATATTTAATCTTATTTTATATAAATATAATTTGCCTATTTTGGTAAAACTATTTCAGAAGGTGATTTTTATGAAAAAAACTGATGATTTAAAGCAAAAATACTTTGATTTTAACTTAAAAAATACGATAATTGGAGTTTTTACAGGATTTATAAATGGAGTTTTTGGTTCTGGAGGAGGTACTCTTTTAGTTCCAATATTAAATGACATCGTTAAGGTAGAAGAACATAAATCTCATGCAACTGCTCTTTCTATAATAATATTCTTAACGACAGCAAGTTCTGTTTTATATGTATCTAAAGGTACTTATGATGTTAACTTAACAATTAAAGTTGCAGTTGGAAGTATTCTTGGTGGTATTATAGGAGCTAAATTACTAAATAAGGTTACTGGAAAGTTTCTTAGAATTTCTTTTGGAATAATTATGATAATTGCAGCATTAAGGATGGTGTTTTAATGTTATTTGCTCTAATTGGATTTTTTGCAGGAATTATTGGAGGAATGGGAATGGGTGGAGGAACAATCCTTATACCTGCACTCGTTTTACTTGCTGGCATAGACACTAAAATAGCACAAAGCGTAAATTTACTTTCATCTATCCCTATGACACTTATAGCACTTGCTATACATATAAAAAATAAAAATGTAATTTTTAAATTGGTTATACCTATAGCTGTGTTTGGGGTTTTAGGAGCTGTATTTGGTTCACTATTAGCTAATTATCTGTCTTCAGATATATTAAAAAAAATATTTGGGATATTTTTACTTTTAGTCGGTTTATTTGAAGTAAAAAAAGGATTCTGTGCAAAATCCGATAAAAAGCCATTAAATTGATTTAGATTAAATCAATTTAATGGCTTTTCACTTAAAAATACTAATTGGCTATTTGAGGTATTAACTATTCTAATAACCTTTTAGATTATATTAAAATTTCTCCATTTTGTTCAGACAAATAAAATTCCTCTCCTAAAACTATTTTTCCTGTTCCACTTGTTATATCAATCATTTTTTCTGATAATTTCTCTACATCTTCTAATCTTGAATATACTACTATTTCAACATTATCCTCATATACAGTATCTTTTATAAAATACCCCAAATTCATTAACTCATTTTGCACTTTTCCAAGTTGAGTATAATCTATCTTAACCTTAACTTCTTGATACATTACCTTATAAATTATCTTACCTGCTTCAAGTCCCAGTTTAGCACCTTTTGTATAAGCTCTAACTAGACCACCTGCACCTAATTTTGTTCCTCCAAAATACCTAGTAACAACAACCGCTACATCTCTCAAATCTTCTTTTTTTATAACCTCTAATGTAGGTATCCCAGCTGTTCCTTGTGGTTCTCCATCATCACTATATCTTTGTATATTCATATTTTTACCTACAGTATAAGCCCACACATTGTGAGTTGCATCTTTATGCTTTTTCTTTATTTCATTTATAAACTCTAATGCTTCTTCTTCACTCTTTATAGGCTTAGCATATCCAATAAAAACAGACTTTTCAATCGTTATTTCATCCGTTCCAAATTCATGTAATGTCCTGTAATTGCTCATTGTATTTCCTCCTATTTTAATCATTTTCTAATATACACATCAAATATATATTTATAAAATTATTCTATTTAAAAATAAATGGACTTTTAATAATTCTTTAATCAACATCATAAGACA
>OCAS01000994.1_pt1 | contig 17268 bp, 30 predicted proteins | sample 1550751 | NCBI WGS metagenome assembly OCAS01 (sample SAMEA2580301, study PRJEB22360) | human gut metagenome | biome: human gut; feature: human-associated habitat; material: faeces | place: Denmark | collected 2008/2010
TAATATTTTTCAAGCTAATATATTAAGTGTTCTTTTTATATTTTTACAAGATTATATAAAATTATTCTTTAATCAATTAAAGTGTTTTTCTATTTCTTAATAATAAGAAATGATATAAAATTGTATCATTTTAAAGATTTTGTGATATAATAAAAGCAAGAAGAACTACAATCTATTTAGGCGTAGAGTGGAGTTCATAATAAACGTAGTTTATTTTTTGAATTTAAATATAAATTTAAATTCAACCTGTAAGTCACTCTTTGCACGAGAGTGGCTTTTTGCTTTTTTGAATAGTTCACTGATTAAGTAAACTACCACACTAGCTGTTAAACTAGCTAAAACATTAAACAAAAAGTTATCCATGTAACTCACCTCCCCTCGAATCGTTGGGAGGATAATCTTTTGTACATGAACTCCACTCTATAGATTGTATATTACGCTCTTCTTGCTAAATTTAATTATACCATATTTTGTAATATCAGTTAAGAGTTTGCACTACAATAATCAGAAAGCTTGTTCCACTCACAATCAACCCCTATTATTTTAAGAATATCATTGACTTGGCTATTTAAATCTTTAATATCTGATTTAGACATTAAAGGATCTTTCATTATTTCATTTAGAAAAATACTATCAATGATTAAACATACATTTTCTGATAAATATTCACGTTTTACTGAGATTACTGTTCCAACTGTACTTTCTTTTAGTGTCTTATATGCTACACTCAATATGCATGGTTCTAAATTAATTCCTTCTAGTACTGTTTCAAAGTAATATTTTATTCTTATATTTTCATTTCCAATAAATATTTCTTCATTGCTGCTTATCTTCTTTAATTTTCTCATTATGCCTAACATCTTAGCATTCACTTCATAATTTATTCCATATCTCTTTGATGCCAAACTCGACATTAAGTCTCTTTCTAAATAAATTACCCACTGACCATTATAGGAAAATGATGTTTTAGCGATATCCATTTCTCCTTTTCCAGTAATATTAAATTTAGGCTCTAGTTTATTTATTAAGTAAATCTCATAAAAATCCATAGTATATTTATTATCTAATTCCATATACTCAAGTCTTAAATTCTTATTACACCAATTTTCTTTTTTATTACTTAAATGACTAGCGTGTCTATCACAGATATTCTCTGTTTTCCCAACGTATAAACATTCTTCCGTATCTTGATTAATATATTTATAAACATAATACATTTTTTATTTTCTCCAATTCTTAATTGTCATATTTACAGCCCTTATATATTTCAAATAATTCTTGCCATGTATATCCAACTTCTAGTATGTGAAAAATATCCTCTATTTGTTGGAAAATCTCAGTAATTTTATATTCAAATGTTGGCATTAATTCCATTAAATTAGCCAAAGATCCAATCCTAATCTCTAATGTTATATTTATAAGTATTTTTTTATTTGTTGCTGTATATTCTTTCCATCTGGGATAAACTGAAATCAAAGAACAACTTCCAAATCTTTCTAATGTTTCAAAATCATATGATATCAAATTAATATCTAATTCATTCTCACAAAATTCTATATCCATATTTTCAAAGTTATATAGCACACTTAAAACATTATTTTCATATAACATTTCAACCTTGGCATCTAACTTTTCAATTCTCTTTAAAAAATTAATAGATTTTTTACTTACTTCATATTTCATATCTATCTTTCTTTCTCTGAATCTTCTTTTTCCCTTTGTCTTTTCCTTAAAATCTTCTTCTGAATATGTACTCCAATCTTCTTCCTTGTAATCAAAAAAGATGTGTTCAGTATCCATATCACCTTTACTTAGTTTATTAAATATTGGATTTAGTTCATTTATTAAATAAACTTCAAAAAAATCCATATTATATCTACGTGGAAGTTCAATATATTTTAATATTAATTCTTTAGTACACCAATCTTCTTCTTTATTACTCAAATGAGATGAATGCCTTGCATATATATCTTCTGTTTTTCCAACGTATAAACATTCTTCTGTAGCTGGATCAATATATTTATAAACATAATACATTTTTTATTTTCTCCAATTTTTATTTATAGTAATATCCTTCTTCATTTACTAGACCTTGATCAAATAAATTTCTCCTAACAGTTTCAAGTCTGACAGGATCTTTGCTATAATCAACTTCTCTTTCTTCTTTTTTAACATCTTCATCATCCCAATATTTATCTAATTCTTCTTTAAACTTTAAATCATCTTTTTGATGAATTATAACTTCACTTATTTTATTTGAAAGTGTTGATTTAAAAAAATCATAATTCTTTGTATTTATAATATCAGTATTATCTCTTTCAAATGCTATAGCAATAGACTTATTAAAAGCATTCAGATAAACATCTTTCTTAAAATCAAACTCTTTAAAATCTTCTTTAAATAGTTTAATCGTCCCTGTTGTAAAAATATTTTCATTTGGTATATAAAAACTAAAAGACACTTCATTGTCCTGCTTCTTTTTAGGTATATAATCTTCAACCAATATATCTTTATCAAAATATTTTCTAGGTTCATAATCTATCACAGAAAAAATTATTTCATCTATTTTTCTATTTTTTCTTTTTTCTTCTTTTATTGAAACAACCATGTTGCCTTTTTTATTTATTTCATTCATTGCTCTTTTTAGAACATTTTGTTTAAAATATTTATACTCTGGATATACATTATCTTTTAATTTCAAATAAAATCTTAATTCATCTAACTTATATTTTATCTCCACTTCCTTATTTTCTCTGCTCCATAGTCTAAATAAAGTGTATAACCTCTGAGTATATGCACCTCTAAAATTAAATAACACTGATAAATTAATAGCTGTATATCCATTTTTCTTTTTCTGCATTTTTACAAAATCAGTTATATGATTGTATAGAACTTCATGCATCATAATTGTATAAATTTGGTCTGTATGATCCAATTCATATGTATTAATTAAACCACTTCCAAAAGTTTTTAACTTGCCAGTTGTCTCTTCTATATAGTCAAATTCCAAAACACTTTGTTGAAACATGTTCAAAATTTCTTTTATATTTTTATGCTCATAATCATTATTGTTTTTCATAAATACTTTTAGTTCTTCTTTTGATATAGTTGTAACATAAGATGAATTTTGCTGTTTCTGAGCATTAAAAAGTATTTTGTAAAATAATTTATTTTCCACATTTGTAAAATCATATTTACTTTTTATTAAATTATTTGGTTGCATTAAAATTTCTTTTTTTTCCAAAATCTATCACCTCATATAAATTATAATACCTAATTTATAAAAAGGTCAACTATTTTTGAAAGACGCTCACCTTTGACCCTTAAAATGATGACCTTTGACCCTTAAAATGATGACCTTTGACCCTTAAAATGATGACCTTTCGACCCTTAAAATGATGACCTTTGACCCTTAAAATGATGACCTTTGACCCTTAAAATGATGACCTTTCATCTCTGAAACCTAGATATACCAATTATTATAGCTTGTCTAAAAACTATTAAAGACTTTAAAAACTGTTTTAAAAACTATTAAAGACTAGAAAAGATGTTCTGAACTATTCTTTTTTTATATTAAAAAACTTTAGTATTTATTTTTCTAGTATACTTTAAACACTTACTAAAAATAATTTCTTATAAAAGATTGGAGATGAAGAATTTTTTATGCTTGAAAACAGAAAACAAATTCAGAAAGAAATTTACTTACCAATAGCAACATATTGTTTAAAAGATAAGCAATATTATATAAAAGAATATGGAGCACTATTAATAAAGAGTGCTGAAAATAGTGACATTTTTAATACCCATAAAAATAGAATTTTGTATAAGAATAAACTTGATATTCAAGAAATAGCAAATGAACTGAATGTAAATAAAGCAACAATCCAAAGAAATATAAAAAAACTAGAGAAGTTAGATTTTAAAATTCTAAAAATAGAAAATACCCTAAATGGAATTGTATATTGTTTACCGTCAGAAAATAATATTGATTTAAACAAATTTGCATTGATAAATTATGAAATGCTTAAAAAAATGGTCAATAAATTTAAATCAAATACAATAAAAGTATATTTTTTACTTAAAACAATCACTACAGAAACTAATTTTAAACCTGCAACTAATAGTTTTATAGCAGAAAATATAGGACTAAGTTCTAAAAGTAAAAATAATTTAGATATCATAACTTCTTCTGTTAAAACTTTAGAAGAAAATAAATACATTGAAACAAAAAAAGTAAATGTATATGAATATGACAAAGAAAAACTTAGAGAAGTTCCAAAAATAAGAAAAGTTTATCGGATTTGTAATTTTGATGAGTGGAAAAAGGAAATTGATAAAAATAAAGTTTATTAAATATAGCTTAAAAGCATTTAAAGGCTTGTCTGACGTGTTTTAATTACAAACTTGATGTTATTTACCTAAAAAGATACAAATTTGCTTAAAAATGGAAATAGAAGGTCAAATATATAGATAGAGAACCAAATAAAATTATATTGGCTCTCTATTTATCTTCTTCCCAATCCTCAATAAACTTTTCTAAACTTTTTAATTTATTTTCAGACACTTCTTCATCATCATGCAGAGCACTTATAAAACTTTCAAAAGAATTTTTGTGAAAGAAACTAAAGAAACTTTTAGTCTCAACTTTTAAATATTCTTCTTTTTCTATTAATGCTTTATAATATGTAAATCTATCTTTCTTAACAACCTCTAAAAATCCTCTACCAACTAATCTCCTCAAGAAAGTTAACATAGTTGATTTTTTCCATTCGTACTTTTCGCCTAGTGTCTTCAAAATTTCAGTAGATGCAACTTCCTTATCTTCGCTGTCCCAAATAAACATCATAACCAACAATTCACTTTCTGGAATCTTTTTTATCTTCATAAAGTACACCACCTTCTAAAAGTATATCTAAAATACTATAACAATAGAGTTAACTACACAATACTAAATGTCTAAAAATGTTTTACCAATTTTTACCAATTAATTTTTCTTTAAAAAAAAATTAAGCAGGAGTAAAAAAATAAAATATTATCAAAATTTATCAATATAAAAAGAAATATAAGTATAAATTTTTCTCTTTGTATATTGATTGTATACAATTCTATTTTTGTAAAATTAAATTTTAAAAAATAATCAAAAATGGTAAATTTTGACATTTGCTTAATGTCAAATTAGGTGTTACAATTGTAGCATAAAGAAGATATATATCGAAATAATACATATAAAATACATATAAAACTACGTACGTAAAATATTTTTAAAAATAATCAAAAATCTTAATTTTCAATATTGAATACAATTAAATTTTCAAACTCATCTAGGGCATGACATACAAAAGCAAAAAACATTAATTTAGTATCTGATAAAAATTTAAAAATTGTAAAAGGGGGAAGTCTGTTATTTTTCAGAAGCAATGTAATTGTAAAAATATAAATCAGAATATTTTGAAAATATGGGGGATAATTCTTATGGTAGATTTAAAAATAAAATCATTAAATGAAATTGATTCCAAAGAAAACAAAATAAAAATAATAAATACTGTTACGGAAATTAGAGAAAAAGATTATAACACCTTTCTAAAAATTATGGGATATATGGAGTATTCTAAATTAAAAAATAAGGCACAATAAAGTGCCTTATTTTTTCAAAGTTTTCTGCATTAATCCTAATACATATTCTCTTGTTTCAGAATCAACCTCATAGAAAAGTCTAATAAATTCTTCGACTTCGCTATTGTCAAGATTAAAACCTTCTAATACATCTTTGAATATTTCGCCTTGTCCAGTTAGTAACCACTTTTTATTTACATTATATTTATCGCATATATCATTAATGGTTCTATCTGTGACTGTTCTTACACCTTTTTCAATTGAAGATATATGATTTTGAGAAAGATTTAAAGTTTCCCCAAACTCTTTTTGAGAAAGGTGTTTTATTTGTCTCAGTTCTTTAATCCTGTTATTCAAATTTTCACCTCCTAGAGATACCTCTTTGAGATATTATAACATATAAAATATCTCATAACAATGGAAAATATCTGAAATACAAGGAAAAAATATCTCAAAATGTATTGACTTAAATCTCAAAGGGTTATATAATACAAATATCTCAATGAGATATAAAAAATCCTTTTGAGATTAAGGAGGGGATTAAATGAATGAAAATTCTACGAATGACTTTAGTAGAAAAGAAAAGGAAAATCTTATAAAAGATGCTAGCCTAATATATGAAACCGACTACTTAGAATTTATAAAAATTAAATATCTGCTAAAAGGAATTGCTAAAGAAAAAAGAAAACAATTAAAAAAAGGAAAAAGTGATAAATGTTCAATTTAAAGACAGATTAGAGGTGAAAATATTGAAAATTTCAGATTTTAATAAAGATCATATAGGTAAAGCGATTCAAATACAAGAGACAAGATTTAATACCATAATGGATTGTATCATCACAGAAGTAGAAATAGGCGAAATTGTTGTAATGTTTTACATGCAAGAAAATGACGATGTAGGATATAAAGCTGTAACATGGGAAGATTTAAAAAATTATATCATAAATGGCAAAGGGAAGAGGCATTATAGGATTTTTGTGGCCTGGGGTATTGTTATAAAAAGAGGTATAACCTCTTTTTATAACTCTTCATTTTTGATTTTTAGATATGCATTGTCAATTATTTTTTCTATTGCTTCTCTATCTTCATCTTCCAATGCAAATATCTTTTTTATCATAGTTTTTATTTCTTCACTAGTTTCTAGATCTTCTGTAATGTCAACGAACATTTCACCTTCTCCATGCAATAACCATTGTTCATTTACATTAAATTCTCTACAAATATCATTTATAGTTCTTTGTGGTATCTTTCTATGCCCTGTTTCATATGAAGAGATTTGTGAAAGAGACAAGCCTAACTTTTTGCCAAAATCTTTTTGTTTTAATTTTTTTGAAAGCCTTATATCTTTAAGTCGTTGTCTTCTTTCATCATCTTCTAAGTTTTGTTTTTCCATAACGTCACCCCTTATGAGTATAATTATAACACTTAATAATACGCTTTGCAATTATAAGTTTTAAAAAAATACGCAAAATAAAATAAAAACTCAAAGCGTATTGACGTAGTATGCAAAGCGTAATATAATTGAATCACAGGAAGGAGTGTTAGAATGAATCAAGAAAAAGAAAAAGCGAATGATTTGTTATTAAAACTTGAACTTCTTAAAAAGATAAACCCACAAGAGTTTGGATACATAAGCGGAAGAATAGACGTAAATATTGAGAAGTTAAAACAAGAATCCGAAAGAAATAAAAGCAAAAAAATAAGATATAGGAAGGGGGCTTAAAAATTGGTTTTTAATAAAAATCAAATAGGATCAGCAGTTCAATTACAAGATATAAGGTTTGATACAAAAGCTGATTGCATCATTACGAAAGTAGAAAAGAATGAAATACTAGTCATGTATTATGAAAAAGAAACAGAGGAAATAGCATATAAAACTTTGACTAAAGAAGATCTAATACTTGATGACTATAAACTTAAGTTATTATCTTAAAGTAATTTCAGAAGGGAGGTGATAACTTTGGATCTTTTGAAGGATGCAAAAAAAAAGAGTGGTTTTGGCTGGAAAATGATTTGATTGATAGAGAAGATTTGAGCATCTATGAAAAAATGATTTACATTGTCTTAGCTAGATATAGTAACGAAGAAAGTTCTTGTTTCCCAAGTTATAAAACAATATCAGAAAAAGCAGGTTGCAGTATAAGGCAAGTATCTAATATTTTGAATGAATTAGAGAATAAGGAACTAATAATAAGAGAAAATCGTAACCACGAAGGCAAAAAAGAGAAAAACAGTAACTTATATTTCTTAATATCTTCAAAAGCAAAGGTACAGAGTGAAGTGCCTAACGTTAGGCACCTCATGCCTAACCCTATGGCACCAGGTGCCTTACATGTTAGGCATGAGGTGCCTAGTAAAAAGACTTATAATAAAAAGACTTATATAAAAAGTAATACCACTACACAAAAAGAATCTAAAACTGATTATTTAGACCTATCATTTTTGGACTTAGATATAGAAAAAGTAAAACTAACTAAAGATGAATATGACAAACTTATAAGCAAGTTTGGGAAGAAATACATACACGATAAAATTGTTAGTTTAGAAAACTATATCGTTAATGGAAAAGGGAGTAGGTATAAGAGCCACTATAGGGCTTTGCTGACTTGGGGGAATGGAGATGTTAGTAAAGGTATAGTGTCAGAAGTTACAAAGGCTAAGAATCCACTCAGTGGCTTTAAAGAACTTTAAAAATTAAATAGATAGGAGACAATTGCTTATGGAAGATGAAAAGTTAGAACTTACTGAAAAAGATTTACACTGTATTGCAAGACATTTACAAAATGAAGTTATGGAGATGGTGTTTAGAGGGAATATAGAAGCCCCTACATCATGCGAAGTTTGCGATTACTTGCAAGAATGCAAGGGCTATTTCACCCATATAGACACTTTTATAAAATTAAGTGAAATGACAGGTGTAGATATTTTTACTAAATAAATTTAGTAAATTAAAATTTTAGTATTGTAATTGACGTGCTTTTTTAAAAAGAGGACAGTTGCTATTAGCAGTCATTATTTGAATTTTGCAAATGTAATTTTTATTACATTCGCATTCTAAAAGTTTTGATCCAGTGAATCCAGGAAAAGTTTTATATTCACCAGAAAATTCAACTTTATCGTCAATAAGAGAACATTTTTCTCTTAAGGTTTTAATTTTGCACATATTCATCACCACCCTATAATTAATTTGAACATACTGTCAATATGCTCCAATTAATTATAACATGCAAATTATCATGGTGTAGAATAGTTTCAAATCAAAAGAAGCAACTAAATAGTTAAAGACAGGAGGTATGCTAAGTGGAAAGAAAAAAACATGAACTTACAGATCAAGATATACAAAGACTTATTGAAGGATTAAGAACTGATCCAAAAATAAGAGAAATGATATTTGAAAGTAAGGATTGTGAAACTAGAACAAGTACAAGAAGTAAATGCGAACAATTTGTTGAAGAAAAACTTGCTTATAGAAGTTATGGATTTGAAACTCCAAAATACTATGCAAAACTTATTGCCGACATAATTGATATTTTAGTTTACAAAAATGTTCCAAGAGATCGTATTTGTGGGGTATTGTATGACGTCGAAAGGGTGATTCCTTTAGTTGTGACATTTTAATAATAAGCTGGGGGTGATTAAATGAATTACTCTTTAGAAGCAGAGCAAAACATTCTAGGAAGTTTTCTTATAAATGACTCTATAGGTTACAAAATAAGGGAATTAAAAGAAAATGATTTCTACTTTGAGTCACATAAAATTATTTTATCTTGCATGAAGAAAATAATTGACTCAAATAAACCACTAGATCTTTTGCTTTTAAAAAATGAATTAGAAAAAATAGATAGATTAGTAGATATTGGAGGCGTTAGTTACATTACCAGTTTAACAACTATAGTTATAACTACTTCAAACATAGATCACTATATAAAAATCATAAAAGAGAAGTTACTTAAAAGACAAATTTCAGAGTTAGCAAATGAATTAATTAATAATTCAAATTCAGATACAAGTATAGATGAATTGATTATAGATATAAACGATTTAAAAGCACTTGTGACGACGAGCAGTAGTGTAAATGATAATTACATTGACGCATCAAAAATAAAACGTGAAAAAGGCGTACACAAGTCCATAGACACGGGTTTTAATAAACTAAACAATATGCTAGATGGATTTAGATATGGAACTCTTACAATTTTAACTGGTAAACCTGCATCTGGTAAATCAACTATAGTTAACCAGTTTATAGCACAAGCAATTACGAATGGAGAAAAAGCATTTTTGTATTCTGGAGAATTACCCTCTTTCATGTCTATGGATTGGTTTAGAAAAACTGTAGCTAATGATTATCACATAAAAGAATATAAAAGTGTCTATGGAGGAACATACACAGATATTCCAGATTACGCCGTTGAGCTTATATCAGACTGGATAGAAGATAAATTTTTTCTCTATGATGAAGATGCAATAAGTGATGAAGTAAATCTGCTAAATACCATAGAGCATTTATATTTAAAAAAAGGGGTTAGGTTCTTTGTTCTTGACAATCTAATGACAATAAAAACTGGCAATAAGGCAGATAAATATGAGAGACAAGAGCAGATAGTAAGCAACTTAAAAAATCTCGCTAAAAAATATAACTTAGTAATAGTTTTAGTTGCACATCCTCGTAAAAATATGGGTGACATGAAGCCAACTATGTATGATGTGTCTGGAGCAAGTGAGATTGTTAATTATGCAGATTATATTTTATCAACTTACAGAGTTGTTGATGAAGAAGAAGAGACAGACGACACTTATTTATTAATTTTAAAAAATAGAATAACAGGAAAACAGAATATAAGTTTTAAAATGAATTTTTCAGAAAGAAGAAAAAGACTTTACACGACTAGTGAGGAGTTAAACAGAGATTACAAATATGATGTAAATAAACAATATGTTCAAGTAGAAATTCCAGAAGATGTATTTTAAAAAAAGTATAAAAAATAGGAAATTTTATTAAGTAATGATTTTATAAGAAAAACCAATATTGAATAATTTAAAAATTCAATATTGAAAAAAATCATTTTTCAATATTGAAAAACGGATTTTGAAAAAGTATTGAATTTCAATACTAAAAAAAGTTTGAAAATATAGCATTTACAAGGTTTATATAAATTAATTTCCTGACAATGTACACACAGGTTTAGATATGCTAGCAAAAAAACTTAAAAGTAGTGTAAGGATAAAAAGGCTATATAAATTTATAAAAAGTTTTAAAAGTGTTATTAAATTAGAGCTAAAGTTTATTAATTAATTTCCTCGTAGAAAAATATTATTTTAAATAAATAAAGGAGTGATTTTACATGATAGCATTAGAAAAATTTGCAGGTGGAGTTCTAAAAGAAAAGTTTAATACAGAGTTACAAAAAGTTTTAGATAACATTGCAGATCCAAATACAGATTTTAAAAAAACAAGAAAAATTAGTTTAGAGATAGTGTTTAAAGCAAATGAAGATAGAGATCTTGCTGAAGTAGATATAAAATCCAAAGCAACTATAGTAGAAGCAAAAGCGACAACAACTAAAGTTATAATAGGAAAAGATTTAGAGACAGGAAGAGTTGAAGCATCTGAATTTAAAAATCAACTAGCTGGTCAGTTGTCTATAGATGTTTCAGATAGTAATGAAACTGATGAAATAGAAGAAAATAGTTCTGGTGTAATTGATTTTAGAAATGCAAGTTCAAAGTAGATTAAGAAAGTAAATAAAATATAAATTTAAATAAAAAGGAGAATAAAAAATGATAAGAAATGCAATGGAATATTTAGTTAAGTTAGGAAAAAGAGAAACAGTATGTGTAGATGGGTTTAAGTACACAACAGATGCATTAGAAATAATAAAAGAACCAAAAGCTAATGAATTAGAAATAACTACATTGAGTGGTTTAGTAGATTATATAAAAAGTGGCATAGATCATGAAGAAGATGAGTTGTTATTAATACAAGTCTTAACTCCAAGAAAAGTGCTTTTAAAATCTGCTTTGAGAAAAAATAGAGATAGAGAAACTTATATTGAATGTGTAGCACTACTTCCAGATAAAAGATTTGACAGACCTTTAGATTTAGACACTTTTAATATAATGCTACAATCAGCATTTATAAAAAATAATGATAGAGATACACTTTTAAAAATTGCAGGAAATATCCAAGAATCTACAGTAAAAAATGTTGGAGATGATGGGGTTTCTCAATCTGTAACAATAAAAACAGGTGTCGCTAGTGTATCAGAAGCAATAGTTCCAAACAGAGTAAAATTAATTCCTTATCGTACTTTCCAAGAAGTAGAGCAACCAGAAAGTGAATTTATTTTCAGAATGAGTACTGGACCAGCAGCAGGATTATATGAAGCAGATGGTGGAGCATGGAAAAATCAAGCAATGTTAAATATTAAAGCGTACTTGCAAGAAGAATTAAAAGATTTTAAAAATGTAAATATAATTGCTTAATTGAAAATCTAAGAGGACTTATTATAAGTCCTCTTAGTAAAACAAGGAGGGAGTTAAATGAAAAGTATTTCTCATATGAACATTTTAGAAAGAGCAGAATTTACAGACAAAATTGCTAATGCAATTATGTCTGTAAATAAAGAAATTGAAAGAGGTTGTGCCTTTAATGAAGCAGTTGAGATTGTAAAACAAATGGAATATAGAGAAAATAAATACAATGAAGGAGATATTGCAATATGAATAATGTAGTTTTAGTTGGAAGATTAGCAAGAGATCCAGAATTAAGATATATACCAGAGTATGGTACTCCAGTTGCTACTTTTGCATTGGCAGTTGATAGGGGTTATGCAAAAAAGGATGGAACTAGAGAAGTTGATTTTATACCAATTGAAGTTATGGGAGGATCAGCAGAATTTTGTGCTAATTATCTCGCAAAAGGAAGAATGGTTTCAATTCAAGGCCAAATAAGGATAGAAAAATATGAAAAAGATGGAGAGAAAAAAACTTTCACAAAAGTAAGAACAAAAATTGTTAATGCGCTTGATCACAAGCCAAAGGATGAAGAAATAGGCTTTCAAGTTTTAGATGATGAAGATATTCCATTTTAAATTGGATGGTGATTATATGAGAAGTTTAGAAGAGAAAAATAAATTATTTGAAGATAATATAAATCTTGTACATTTTATTATAAATAGATATTTCAAATCCTTTTTAAGAAGGTATCCATATTTAAAAGAAGATTTATTTCAAGAAGGATATATAGGATTATATAAAACAACATGTTGCTTTGATGAAAGTAAAGGAAAATTTTCTACAATAGCATTTTCGTATATATCAGGACATTTGAAAAGATTTACGACTGGATATGTTAAGAAACATTATAGAAATGATATAGATAGTTTTGAAAAGTGTATTTATAGAGATAATTATGGAGAAGAGATAAGAATAGAAGATAGATTGGCTGGCAATGAAAATGTAGATATAGAAAATGTTCGTGTTATTAGATCTTGTATAAAAAGAAGTGAGATAAAAGATATACAGAAAATAGTTTGTCTAAGAGAAAAAGGTTATACTCAACAAGAAATAAGTAAAGTGCTTGGAACTAGCCAAACGTCAATATATAGGAGACTTAAAAAATTAAAAACTGAAATTAATATACTAGGTAAATAATAAATGATTTAAGTTTATTGGAGGTAAAATGAAAACTAAAATAATTGGTGGTAGGGAAAATGAGTGTCCAATTTGTAATGGTAATATATTTAAGATTGAAACATTAATTGGAATAGTGTGGCAATGTAAGGATTGTGGATGTATGTATCAAGATATGAGTTCTAAAGAAAGTAAAAGGGGGTATTAAAGATGAGTTGTGTTATAAAGTGTGATTTTTGTGGTGAAACAATAGCAGAAATTCTAAACATAAAGGTATTCAGAATTGATGATGAAGGTAATATAATGAGTGTCGGAAAAGATGTATGTGACAAATGTTATGACAGATTATTTGGAAGTAACTTGAATAAGAAGATGACTAATTATGAAAAGATAAAAAATATGAGCAAAATAGAAATGGCTGAATTTCTTGCAAATGGCGGAAGTGGATGTACTAGTTGTGCTTATGATTTTCAAGATTGCTTAGGAGGATGTTTAGAGGGTCGAAAAAAGTGGCTTGAAAGTGAAGAAGGCCAGATATGAAATAATATTCATGAATAAGCATACTCAAAAAAGGTTGGGACTTCAATAAATGAATGAAGGGAGATATTAAAGATGGATTTGAAATTAATTAGCAGTATACCTAATTGGAAGGTAGAGGATCAGTTGGCAAAAATTGATGAAGAAGTAACTGAGTTTAAAGAGGCTATAGATACAGGAATGACCAAAGATATAATTGCAGAAGGATTAGATGTTTGCCAAACTATTTTAACAATGTTTCAAATTTTAGAATTAGAAGATTATATTGCAGAAGGTATAGAGATACATAATAAGAAATTAAATGGAAGAGGATGGGATCTCAAAGAAATAGGAGATGGTATACTTAATTTAATTAAAAATTCAATGATTAATGAATTAATTAATATGAATAATAAATTAAAATGCGTTGATGAAAAAGAATTTAATTCAAAAATACAATTTTTAGATGTAAATAAGCTATGGGATTTGTGCGTGCCTTTGGTTAACTTAAGTGCTATGAAAGGAATTAATGAAAACATTGATGAAATGAAAATGGGAGAGTTTCTAAAAAATATTAATTAAAGTAAGGAGATAATATAATATGTTGATAGAAGTAACTGAAAATAATAGAGAATTAAAAGTAGGAGATATTGTTGAAATTAATGGTGGTAATAAGTTATATATGATTCTTTCTTTAAAGGAAACAATAGGTGGGTATGTTATTATAAATATGCAGAATGGATATGGTTCATTTGGTGCTTATAAAAGTTTAAGTCAACTAGAATTAGACTTGAAGGTAAGAGGTTATAAATTATATAGTTCTGATGATTACAAGTTGCAATTAGTGCCTAAAGAATAAGATATGTTTCAAAAAAGAAAAAAGGAGCATTACTTCACGCTCCTGCTTGTCAAAATTCTAAAACCGTCATCACAACATCATTATAACATAATTAGGAGTGTGAGGTAATGCAATCTAGCAAAAAAGACAATTTGTTTAGTAGTGCAGAAGGTAAGTTATATAATTATAAAAAAATAAAAGCGGAAATAGAAAAAATAGACATTGATATGCAGATGATAAAAAACGACTACAGAGGATGTAGTGGAGTTGAAATTAAAGAAAAGACAAGCAAGACATATGATATTAAAAGTGTAATTGAAATAGAGACTGAAGAAAAAGAAAAGAAAATTGCCTTAAAAGAAAAAGAGAAGAGACATAAAGAGTTGATAATAGAAAAAATAGATAATGCAATGAAAATATTAAGTGAAGAAGAAAAAAAGATAGTACAGTATAAATACTTTTCAAGTAGCAGGACATCTTGGGAATATGTTGGCAGAATGATTGGTTTTTCAGCGAGTAAGTGTAAGCAAATGAGATTTGATATTATAGATAAGATAAAAGGATTGCTATAAAAATGTCCGATTTGTGACGATTTTAAACCGATTTATGTCTGTTTTGTGTCTAAAAAATGTCCGATTTGTGACCAATTTATGTCTGTTTTGTGTCTTTTAATCATGATAAGATTGTATTGTGAGAAAAATATATTTAATAAAAAATGGCTTGGAATTTACGTTCTAAGTCTTTTTTATTGTCTAGAGAGGTGTTGAAGATTAAACGTGATATAATAGAAGAAATTTCAAGTGCTGCATATGTACCAGACAATCTAAAGTATTACGACAATGTAATGAGAGAAACTCCTGGTATGTATGGAAGAGAATGTTCTTTAGATTTTATAAAGAAAAAGCAAGAAAAACTCTTGAAACTAAAAAAGAAGGTTAAGAAAAATTATGATTCTAATATTAATAAGATAGACTCATATCTAAAAATTTTAGATGAAAGTATAATTGATGAGTCTGATCACGTTGAGTTGGTTGTATTTAAATTATATTTGCAATTAGAAAATGTTGTAAAAGTAACTGAAACTGTAAATGACTTAGGATTTAGAATAAAGACCAATACTTATGCAAGAGAAAGAAAATATAGTACAAATGATATAACCTCTATAATCACAGATCCTTTTGCTAATGTAGTTGAAGACTTAAAAATATTGGTGCAAGATAGGCAAAGAAAAAATTATCATGGTAATAAGGAGTGTTTTTAATGAATGGAAGCACATAGTGGACAAAAAGTTAATCCAATAAAAGATATAGAGGATGTATTTAGACTCTTGAATTTTCTAGAGGAATGGAACGAAAGAAATTACTTATTAGCCCTCTTTGGAATGTGTACTGGACTTAGAATAGGAGATATATTAGCACTTAAAGTTGCAGATGTAACAGATATAAAGTTAGATAAAAAAGGAAAAAAGATAAGAGTGTCTAAGGACTGGATTAGAGTTATAGAAGAAAAAAGAGACTATGATAGAGAAGTTTTCTTATCTGATGTAATAAAGAGTGCTATAGAAAACTATACTCAAGATAAACCAGGAGAAGAGTTTTTATTTAAAAGTGGCAAGAGGAAGAAATTTAATAGGCCTATCCAAACAAGGCAAGCAGGAAGAATAATAAAAGGAGCAGCAGAAAAGGTAGGAATAAAAGAAAATGTTGCAACACACTCTTTAAGAAAGACATTTGCAAGGCATATTTATGATGAAGAAGAAAATAAGACTTATGCATTAGAACTTATAAGAAAGATTCTAGGACATAAGACAATAGAAATGACTAGAAGGTATATAGGAATAGATAAGGATGAAGAAGTAAAAGCAATAACTAAATTTACTAATAAGTTAAAGAAAAGAAAAAGAAATTAAAATATCTTGTATTTTATCTAAAATTTAATATGTTACGTTTTTCAACAACAGGACATTATTAGAATGTAAAGAGCCTCAATAATAGAATTTCCAAAGAATAGGATAGATTTATTAAAATGTCTGAAAATATATATTAAAGGTCATTTATTCAAGGGATTTATAGGGATGTAGATATTTAAATGTTTATTTAGAAGCTGAGTAAAGAGGTGATTAATTGGATGTGAATGAAGTTGAAATAATCGATAGTAGCTATGAAAAAGGTAAAGAGTTGACAGAAGATCAGTGCAATATGGTAACTCTATTGATTACAGGTGCTACAGTAACAGAAACTGCCAGAATTATTGGAGTAAATAGAAAAACAATCTATAATTGGATGAATAAAGAGCATGTTAGGAAAGAAATGGACAGACGGAAACAGGAGCTAACAAACCAAGGAAATTTAATGATATTAAAGGATTTAGATAGTTATATCAACAATATCAAGGAATTAGCTAGTGACAAGAGCGATAAGAGGGTTATGTTGGCAGCCAATCAGTATCTTATAAATCGTATATATGGAACTCCTACAAGTACAGTTATACAAGCAGAGGATAATAGTGTTGGCATGGGTATGGATGCAACAGAGATAGAAGCAGCTATAGCTAAGATAAGAATAAGAACAAGCAAGAAGTAATTAGATATGAAATAAATCCTGCAAGAATATGTTTTAATTATGTTTGAAATCAATTAAAGCAAAACATATATTATATATATATTT
>OCAS01000998.1_pt1 | contig 17162 bp, 15 predicted proteins | sample 1550751 | NCBI WGS metagenome assembly OCAS01 (sample SAMEA2580301, study PRJEB22360) | human gut metagenome | biome: human gut; feature: human-associated habitat; material: faeces | place: Denmark | collected 2008/2010
CACGGACGGGCGAGCCGTGGCCCATCATGGGGATTAATTCCCTTGGCTCCCCCTGGTTGTGGGATATGAGGGGGAGGGCAGCTGAAAGGATTTCGGGGGTGGAGCGGTAGTTGGGTCTCAGACGCAGCACACAGGCCTGTTTAAAATCACTGCACAGCAGGTCGAAACAGTTGCTCTGGGAACCGCGGAAACCATAGATGGACTGGTCCGGGTCCCCGATAAGGAATAATTCTTTTCCGCCTTTGTTCCATGCCTTGATCAAACGGTACTGAACCGGGCTGATGTCCTGGAATTCGTCTACCAGCAGGTAGAAGAAGTGCTGTTTGCGCAGTTCCAGTTTTTGTTCTGATCCTAAAAGTTCCAGTACCTTTAGGAGAAGGTCGTCAAAATCCATCAGGTTCCTGGAGGCAAGGAGTTCATTGTATCTGGAAAATGCCTCTTCTGTCAGCCTTGCTTTTTTCCCTTCCTCACCATCTGAGGACACGGCTGGGCCGGATATGGTCCCTATGCCGGATTTTTTTAAGGATACCAGGGACAGGAACTGGCCGGGGGAAACAGGAAGGCTGAACTGTCCGGTTACCTGAGCAGCACATTCCTGCTGCTGTCCTTCATCTGCCAGGGACAGGCTTATCCCCTGGCTTAGAAGCATGCGGTAGCACAGGGAATGGAAGGTGCCTACCTGCATCTGGTTTAAGCTGCGCTTGCCGGGCAGCTGGCAGCGGATACGCTGCCTGAGTTCCTCCGCAGCCTTATTGGTGAAGGTGACTGCCGTGATTTCCGAGGGTTTTACACCGCGTTCGCTAATCAGATAGGACAGCCTGGATACCAGTGTCTTGGTCTTTCCGGTGCCTGGTCCGGCAATGACTGCGGTCACAGGGCTTATGGACTCAACAGCCTGCCGCTGGCCCTGGTTCAGGTTCTCAAGGGCGTTTGGGCCCATATGCCCGTCCGGAGCCGTCTGTCCGCTCGGAACCATCTGCCTGGCACAAGCAGCACATCCATCGGAAGCAGTCCGGCTGGCGGACATTTCCTGGAGACGTGCCTCAACGGGATTTGGCATAGATGCGGTATCTGGGATGGAGGAAATAAGGCTGGGGCAGTTTTCATTTCCATTGTCATCCAGTATGAATGACAGCTGGCCCTCCACACTGTCCAGTTCTGATGATGCAAACAGTTTCATGGTTCCGTATTCCCCATCGTATCCAGGGCGCCAGTCCACCTTGCCCTCACGCAGGTGGCGGATGCCCTGGGCGGTAAGCTGCCCGCCGATCCGGCTGATATCATCAAGACTGGCGCTGCGCAGAATGTGGAATTCATTGCCCAGTTCCTCCAGCATGTGCTCATATTGCCGCGTCACCTTGACACTGGCAGAAGAGGAGCCCATGCATGCGGCGATTACCTCTGGCAGGGGAACCAGGTTTTCGTATGGACGTCCGCCCGGAAGGATGAAATCTTCCTGGCGGTCAGCCAGCTGCTCAATGCGGTGGAGTACGCCTGTTGTCAGTTTTTTGCCGCATACAGGGCAGATTCCGTTGTACTGTCTGGCCTGGGAGGGGCTCAGGCAGAGGTGGCATTTGCGGTGGCCGTCAAAGTGATACTTGCCTTCTTCCGGGAAGAACTCAATGGTTCCGGCCAGTCCTTCGCCTCTTTGGATGGCGCCGTAAAGCCCGTCATAGGACATGGGGATGTCAAAGAGGTTGGCTTCCCTTCCAAGCTTGGCCGGCGAGTGGGCATCGGAATTGGAAATCAGATGAAAGGAATCCAGGGCTGAAAGCCGCCGGTTCATGGAGGGGTCGGATGAAAGCCCTGTTTCCAGCGCATGTACCTGAGGCGTCAGCTCTTCATAGCATTCCTCTATGGTGTCAAAGCCGGAAAACGCCCCAAACAGGGAAAAGTGAGGCGTCCATATATGGGCAGGTACGTAGATTGCTTCCGGGCAGGCATCCAGTGTAATGGCCAAAAGGTCATGACAGTCAAGTCCGAGGATGGGACGCCCGTCAGAATGGATGTTGCCGATGGCTTCCAGGCGTCTGGAAAGTATCTCGGCATCCTCCAGGCTGGGAAGAAGGATCAGGCTGTGTACCTTCCGTACCTTGTCATTTTTCTTGTAGATAGAGCTGATTTCCCCGCTGATTACAAATCTTGGCTGAGGGCTTCCTGCGGCACAAGAGTGGCGGATCATCCGCTCTTTTTTCAGGATATAGAGTCCGGGCTCGGCCGGTTCCAGCTTTTCGGCCAGTTCGGCCCTCCAGGCCGGATGGGTGAAATCGCCTGTCCCAACTATGTCAATCCCCTTTTTCCTGGCCCAAAGGTCCAGATATTCCGGTGTCAGGTCCTTGCTGGTGGCCCTGGAATAATGGGAATGGATGTGTAAATCTCCTATGTACATTAATTGCACCTGCTTTCATTTGATACTAATAATTATAATGTATTTCCTGAAAAATGGAAGAGGATGAATGTGGAAACAGGTTCCCTGTAACGGGAGATTAAGTGTAACAGGATACGGATTGAACCAGGAAATCAAGTGTAACAGGATTTCTGCGGAAACCGAACATGTGATTTTTATTTTATTGGAATATAAAGTATGATATACTTTAATGACAGGAAATCCACATATAATCCCTGTAATGGATGACTGAAGGAGTGCAATATTCATGTGGGACAGATTAAAACGCGTTTTAGGAATAGGTTCCGGGACCCGGGATTCGGATGAAATCATTGATTCACTTTACGGCAGTGTGGTGAACAGGAATCTTTATTTTCATCTTTTTATCATAATATATGAACTGATCATGCTTTTCTCCATATCCCTGCGGCCGGGAGGCCCCTTCGTGAAGCCCAGGCGGACCGCTTATTTCCTGCTGTACCTGGCCCTTATCCTGGCAACCGCCTGTGTGGCGGCCGGACAGGCGTGGATTGGCAGGAAAAAGGGCAGCCACCGCTGTTATTTCAGGATAGAGCATGGGTATATGGTGTTCTTTAGTTTCTGGGGGCTTGCCATTACCCTCAATGACCAGCTGGGTGGGAACGGACTGACGGTTTATAATTATGTGATGCTGATCATGGCCATCATGTCCATGATGAAGCCGTGGAAGACAGCCCTGCTGTTCCTTGGGGACTTCCTGCTTCTTAACCTGCTTCTGCCTTATTTCCCGGATCCTGTGGGTCTGGATCATGCTTATAATAATCTTATGAACAGCCTGTTCCTGTCCCTGGCAGCCATTGTAATCAACGCCAGCCTGTACAATTCAAGGATTCAGGCAAAAAGGGATGAGATGACCATTAACAGGCAGTACCGGCAGATTGAGGCGGCCAATCAGATATTAAGTAAGGAAGCCTTATTGGATGCATTGACCGGACTTCAGAACAGGAACAGCTACAAAAAGGCGGTGCAGGCTTTTGATAACACAGAGGCCGCGTCCCTGGCCTGTGTTTACGTGGATGCCAATGGCCTCCATGAACTGAACAACCGTCAGGGGCATGAGGCAGGCGATGTGATGCTTAAAACAGTTGCCCATATCCTGCTGGGGCATTTTAACCAGGAAGAGGTTTTCAGGATTGGCGGGGATGAGTTTGTGGTGCTTTGCAAGAACATGACATACCATGAACTGGTACAGGGGACAAAGGATGTATGCAGGGAGGCAGGAGAGGCAGGATACTCACTTTCCATAGGCCTGGATTGGAGGGAATCCAATCTGGATATCAATGAAATCATCCAGGCAGCAGATGCAGAAATGCAGAAAAACAAAGAAGAATACTATTCCTCAATCGGGGGAGAACGGCGGCAGAGGACATTGGACCGTAAGGCGGAGCGGGTCATAGCTGATAAAAGGGATATGGAGCGGCTCATGGAGGTCCTGGCCCCTGTGTTGAAAGGGGTATATTTTGTCAATCTGGAAACAGACAGACTGCGTCAGGTTATTATTCCAGCTTATTTTACGGAAATGCTGGAGGAGACCGATGGACGATTCAGCAAAGCCCTTATGCTTTATGGGGACCGCATGGTAAAAAACGGCTATATCCCTGATTTTAAACGGTTTTGTGATTACACACACCTAAAAGGCGTGCTGGACGGAGAAGACACACCGGAATTTACATATGAGACAAAGGATGGGTGCCGGTTCAGGCTGAGGGTATTCCGATGCAGCACTTATTCCGGCAGCCCAAAAGAAACGCTCTGGATTTTTTCCGACCTGGAAAAGGTCATATGACTATCCCGCGGCGTATGTCCCTGATGGGAAAGGACTTGCGGGTTTTATCCGCTGATTCCCTCTACCGCGTCCACTGGAAGGGAGAATGCAACCGCATGTTCTCCGGTTTCCCGCAGCACGGTTTCGCAGATAGCCCTTAAGATAGGCTGTTTCTGTGGGGAAGGGGTGAGAATCAGAAGAATGGCTTTTTCCTGGGAAAGGGTCAGTCCGAATATCTTCTTTTCCTCATCAGAGCCGATTTCACGCGCCTTTACAAGGGTGCCGCCGTGGCATCCCGCCTTCCGGGCGGCTTCCATCACCGGGATGGACAGGTCGGTATGGATGACTGTTGCTATCAATTCATAATCTTTATGTTCAGACATATGGATCTCCTCCTTGGAACTGGCAGTGTGGTGTGGGTGCTGGCCTGCATCCCAATCCTTCAGGCGGCCGGAAGCCGCAATGCTGATTCCTGAAAGCGGAATGGAAAATGCAATCCCGTGGCCTGGTTTATGGAATTCCATTTCATGTTTCAGGGCGTCCATCAGTTGATGGGAGTCAGGGGCGGATGCAATCCCCAATACCAGGTCTTTTTCCGGTTCATCCAGACCAAGGCAGTCCATGACGGCGGAGCTGGCTGTTCCATGGCCTCTGGCAATTAAAAGGATTGAATGGCCATGTTCCTGGAAAATGGCAGCGGCGCGGTTGCCTTTGCCCCGGTCTACGATGGCAGCCGTCCATTTTATACGGTTAGGATTCATTGGGATCCTCCTTCTCTAAGTTGATAAATTCACTGTCCATATCAATAAAGGACAGCTGGGCGCTTCTTTTTTCCCTTCGTGTCTTAACTTCATAGGACAGGCCTATGAGCTGTATGATGATAAGGGGGGTCATGGCTACCATGGCCACAATACCGAATGCGTCCTTTAAAATGTCACCGCCCATGGCTTCACATGCCCCCATGGCAAAGGGCAGAAGGAAAGTGGCTGTCATGGGGCCGGAGGCAACACCGCCTGAGTCAAAGGCAATGGACGTGAAGACCGGAGGGACGATGAAGGACAAACCAAGGGCAATGGCGTAACCCGGAAGAAGCATGCTTAAAAGGGGAAGGCCGGTAAGTACCCTGAACAGGGAAAAACCCAGGGACAGGGCCATTCCGATGGAAAGGCCTTTCATCATGGCTGCCTCTGATATGGTGCCTCCGGTCACGTCCGCCACCTGCTTGTTAAGCACCTGTACGGCGGGCTCGGCTTTCACGATGAAGTAACCAATCAGCATTGCCACAGGAACAATGATCCACCGGTAAGGAAGGGAGGCCAGCTGTTTCCCAAGATAGCTGCCCGCAGGCATGAAGCCCACGTTTACGCCTGTGAGGAACAGGGTCAGGCCGATGTAGGAGTACAGCATGCCCACCAGGATTTTCACCACCTGCCTGGGGCGCATTTTCAAAAAGAAAAGCTGAAACAGGATGTAGAATGCAAGGATGGGGAAAAGGGCTGTAAATACCTCCAGGCCATACTCGGGCAGTTCATGCTGGAACGCCAGCCACAGGTCCTGGGAGTTACTGATGGAAGGGATGGACATGGGTTCGTATGTACCGGAAGAGGATTGATACACAAGTCCCAGTATCATCACGGATAGGATGGGGCCGATGGAACACAGGGCCACCAGACCGAAGCTGTCGCTGTCCTGGTTTTTGCCCTGGCCAATGGACGAAAGTCCCATGCCAAGGGCTATGATGAAGGGGACCGTGATAGGGCCGGTGGTAACGCCGCCGGAATCAAATGCAACTGCGAGGAAATCACCTGGAATGTAAAAAGCCATGATAAACAGGATGATGTAGCAGACCATAAGAATATGGGAAAGGCTCCAGCCGAAGAGGGAGCGGAGGAACGCAACCGCCAGGAAAAATCCGACTCCTGCAGCTACTGCCAGTATAAGCACCATGTCAGGTACGGCGGGTGTCTGCCCTGCAAGGACCTGCAGGTCCGGTTCCGCAACCGTTACTACCGCGCCGATGATGATACAGGCCACGATGATAACCGGGAGGCGCTTGGCCTGTGCCAGCTGTGCCCCTACCTTTTCACCGATGGGCATCATGGCCATATCCACCCCCAAGGTAAAAAATCCCATACCTATAATCAGGAACGCCGCGCCGGCCAGGAACAGCATCAGTGGATCCAGCGGGATGGGTGCAATCGTAATACCAAGAATCAATACGATACAGGTAACGGGCAGCACAGATGATAAGGATTCTGTGATTTTTTCTTTTAATTTCTGATTCAATAAGTTACCTCCGGTTATCCGTTATTTTGTCCGATATGCCCGGTATGTCTTATGTATCAAGGGCATACGTCAATTAAAGCTTAACATAGGGACAAACGGAAAAGCAATAGGTGGCAGTGTTAGAGTTGCGTTAAGATTTGCATCATACTTGGTTTTCAACGTTTTCTTTTTCACCGGTAACGGTTGACACTGTTTCGGAAATATGCTAAATTAAGAACTAGTGCAAATACGCTGATAGGGAGTAGTAGGTGACTGGACGGATACAGAGAGCCGGCGGGTGGTGTGAGCCGGTGACAAAAGGTTATTGAACTGGCCCTTGAGTAGCTTGCCCCAACACAGGACCGCCGGCCGCATGAGCCAGGGGTTAAAGTCAGTAGGGCGGGCCGGAGACCTTACCGTTATAAGAGGAATAAGTGCATGCATAGGCATGAACCAGAGTGGTACCGCGTGAGGATATTTAGGCCTTGCGTCTCTAGCAGTAGAGGCGCAGGGCTTTTTATTTTTCATAGGAACCTTGAATAACCAATGGAGGAATGAAATCATGGCAACACAGTACAATCACAGCGCCATAGAAAAAAAATGGCGGGAGAACTGGGAAGAGAAGCCCATCAATGTGAATGATGGCAAAAAAGAAAAGTATTATTGTCTGGATATGTTCCCATATCCTTCAGGCAGCGGCCTGCATGTGGGCCACTGGAGAGGATATGTAATCTCCGATGTATGGAGCAGGTACCAGCTGTTAAAGGGCAAATATGTCATCCACCCAATGGGATGGGATGCCTTTGGCCTTCCTGCCGAGAACTATGCGATTAAGATGGGCGTCCATCCGGCCAAGTCCACAGAGGCCAACATTTCTAATATAAAGAAGCAGATCAAGCAGATTGCAGCCATCTATGACTGGGACATGGAAGTGAATACCACGGATCCTGAATTCTACAAATGGACCCAGTGGATTTTCGTCCAGATGTTCAAAAAGGGCCTGGCCTACGAGAAGGAGTTCCCCATTAACTGGTGTCCTTCCTGTAAGACAGGGCTGGCCAATGAGGAAGTGGTAAACGGCTGCTGCGAGCGCTGCGGTACCACTGTGACCAAGAAGAACCTGCGCCAGTGGATGTTAAAAATCACAGCCTATGCCGAGCGCCTGTTAAACGACCTGGATAAGCTAGACTGGCCTGAAAAGGTTAAGAAAATGCAGACGGACTGGATTGGCAAATCCTATGGCGCTGAGGTGGATTTCCCCATTGACGGACGTGATGAGAAGATTACCGTGTACACCACCAGGCCTGACACCCTTTACGGCGCAACCTTCATGGTGCTTGCACCTGAGCATGAGCTGGCAAAGAGCCTTGCCACGGATGACACAAGGGAAGCGGTTGAGAAGTATATCTTTGATTCTTCCATGCGCTCCAATGTTGACCGTATGCAGGCAAAGGAAAAGACAGGCGTATTTACAGGCAGTTATGCCATCAACCCGTTAAACGGGGAAAAGACGCCTATCTGGCTGTCCGACTATGTACTGGCTGATTACGGCACAGGCGCCATCATGTGTGTGCCTGCCCATGATGACAGGGATTTTGAGTTCGCTAAGAAATTCGGCCTTCCCATTGTACAGGTCATTGCAAAGGACGGCATTGAGATTGAGGATATGACCGAGGCCTATACGGAGGCAAGCGGTACCATGATCAATTCCGGAGACTGGAACGGCATGGAATCCTCCGTGCTTAAGAAGGAAGCGCCCCACATGATAGAGGAGAAGGGCTTTGGCCACAAGATGGTCAATTATAAGCTCCGTGACTGGGTATTCTCCCGTCAGAGGTACTGGGGAGAACCCATACCGATCATCCATTGTCCAAAGTGCGGCTGCGTTCCGGTGCCTGAGGAAGAGCTTCCCTTAAGGCTTCCTGATGTGGAGAGCTACCAGCCCACAGGAACCGGTGAGTCACCTCTGGCCGGCATTGAGGAGTGGGTCAATACCACATGCCCTGTCTGCGGCGCACCTGCAAAGCGTGAGACCAACACCATGCCCCAGTGGGCCGGTTCCTCCTGGTATTTCCTGCGCTATGTGGACAGCCACAACAGCCAGGAACTGGTGTCCAGGGAAAAGGCGGACAAATATCTTCCGGTTGACATGTATATCGGCGGCGTAGAGCATGCGGTGCTCCACCTTTTATATTCACGTTTCTATACCAAGTTCCTGTGTGACATCGGGGCGATTGATTTTGACGAGCCTTTCAAGAAGCTGTTTAACCAGGGCATGATTACCGGTAAGAACGGTATTAAGATGAGTAAGTCCAAGGGCAATGTGGTATCCCCGGATGACCTGGTAAGGGATTACGGATGCGATTCACTCCGTCTCTACGAGCTGTTTGTGGGACCGCCGGAACTGGATGCAGAGTGGGATGACCGTGGGATTGAAGGTGTTTCCAGGTTCCTTAACCGTTTCTGGAACCTTGTGACGGACAACAAGGACAAGGACATCCAGGCATCCAGGGAAATGATCAAGCTGCGCCATAAACTGGTGTATGATATCGAATACCGCTTTAACCAGTTCAGCCTGAATACGGTTATTTCCGGTTTCATGGAATATAACAATAAGCTGATTGACCTGGCTAAGAAAGAGGGCGGCATTGATAAGGAGACCTTAAGGACCTTTGTTACCCTCCTGGCTCCATTTGCGCCCCATATCGGCGAGGAGTTGTGGCAGCAGTTAGGCGGCACGGACAGCGTGTTCCATTCCCAGTGGCCGGAGTGCGATGAGGAGGCCATGAAGGATGATGAGATTGAAGTGGCTGTACAGGTAAACGGAAAAACACGCGCGGTCATCAACGTGGCAGCGGACATTTCCAAGGAAGACGCCCTGGCAGCGGGCAGGGAAGCTGTTAAGGACAAGATGTCCGGCAATATTGTAAAAGAGATTTACGTTCCCGGCAAAATCATCAACATTGTATGCAGATAATTACCATATAAAAAAGAAACACGCGCAGACCATCGGTGATAGGATGCCCTTTAGCAGGGCGCCATGGTCTGCGCGCGTTTTTTTATGTATCTTAAAACTTCATTATCTTATCCACATCAGCAGTAAACACGGTTGCCCCTCCGATTTTGACACCTTTGACCACGTCCACGAACATCTGTCCGTTGAATTCGGATACCAGCTTTTCCTCCACACGTTCCGTACAGCTCTGCCTGATATATTCCAGGATTTCTTCTTCCCGTTCTTTTTCAATACATACCATCAATGTAATGCTTTTCTTGTTCAGGTACAGTCCTTCGGTGGTGAATTTGGTGGCCAGGATTTTATGTTTAATAAACTCCCTGGAAAGACGCCCATAGTCCACTTCCTGGACAATGATGATCAGTAATTCCATAACACGCTCCTTCCGCTGCAGGATTTCTTTACCGGCCTACTTTGGCGCCCCGGCAGCTGGCTGTAGTATTTTGGTCTATTATATGACGCCCGCGGCGCGGCTTCAAGTTAAGATTCCGTAACGTTCCAATTGTAAGAAAAAAGAAATACCAATTACGGCGGGTACAGGTTATAATGATGGGAGTAAAAAAGCAGAGGTGATTACATATGGGACAATCTAGATGGATGATGATGACGGCCCTGACAGCCGGTATGATGGCAGTCATGGCGGTGACCGGATGGGCGGCGCAGCCGGGCATGCATAGGGCCGGGGCTGTTTCGGATACGGCAAGGACAGAGGCGCATGGGGACGCGCAATACCGTCCTGCGGTCATTGACGGCAATATACAGCCCCAGAACCTTACGGGCGCTGAGGATGCGGACCAGCTGATCGTGGTGGTTGGCACAGGCGGCTGCAATGCGGATACCTACTATTATAAAAAGGGGGATGACACCTGGAACCTGGAGTGGAAGGAAGCCTCCATTGTGGGACGCGGAGGCATTACCTCCGAGAAGGCGGAAGGAGATGGCAGGACTCCTGCGGGCACCTATGGATTCACCATGGCATTTGGCCTGAAGGACGACCCGGGCAGCGTCCTGCCATATCATAAGATTGTGAAAGGGGATTACTGGGTAGATGATTCCGCCAGCCCTTATTACAATAAGCTGGTCAATACATCCACAACCCCCAGGACATGGAATTCAGCAGAGAACCTAGCGGCAGCGTCGCCGTATTATGACTATGCCCTTGCGCTGGACTATAACCAGGACTGTGTGCCAGGGAAGGGGTCGGCTATTTTCCTCCACTGTTTTACTGCGTCAGCGGACAATGGTTCCGCAGGCTGTATCCGTCTGCCGGAAGCCAGGGCAAAGGAACTGGTGCAGTCGGCAACCGGACAGACAAGGATTGTGATTGCAGAAAATATGGAAAGTCTCAGATGATTTTGGTATGGTACATGTTTTGGAAGGCAGGGGGCGCTGTGTCAGCGCGGCCCTGCTAGTTTTTTTGACATCATTTTCAGCATATCCAGCTTTTTCTTTTCCGCAGGCGCCATGCCGGAACTTAGAATCGTGACCAGCAGGGCGGTTTCCTTATCATTGAACTGGATTCCTTTTTGTCTGGCTTCCATATTGATGGACATGAAGGCCTCCATCAGGTTATTTTTATTTGTGTGTTCAATGCGCTCGGCAAATTCTGTGAGCAGATTCAGCTTTTCTTTGCTCATGGCTTTTAGCCTGGGATCATTTTTCCAGTTTGTATCCATAATTATGTATCCTTTCTGAAGGGGTGGGGTGTCAGGACATGGCCTGCATGGCGGTCATTATCATTTCCATGGTTTCAAAACGGGACTGCTGTTCCGGGGTAAGGAACCTGCGCAGCTGTTCCATGGGGGTCTGGCCTTCCATCAATGTCTGGGCCATGTCAATCATATCCTGCTCCATGGGGTTGCCGTAGGGACGGACAGCCTGCAGCAGGTCACGGACAGACCCGGTCTTTTCGGAACTTTCCAGGGAACATATGCCCATGGAGGCAACTTCTTCTGTCTCAAACAGCTCCACGGTCTTCCTCAGCTCCTGTGCTTTGACAAAAAGGGAAATGGTTTTCTGTGCAGGCACACCCAGATACGGGAGGGCGGCTTTTATCATCTGCAGGTGGTGGTCCCCTATGAGATAATCCAGATCAGTAAGTTTATAGTCATCAGATGGGTTCATATCTTTCCACCGGCCTTTTTCTTTCTTTGCTTTAAGCTTATGCAGGGGATTGGCAAACAATTCCATATATTTAAGCATGAATGCGCCAAAGCCTGGACACTGCATATATTATTAATATGGAAGGAGAGTGAAATCCATGTATAACCGTTTAGTAATTGAAGGGAATGCAGTGTATGAAATAGATGAAGAGTGTGCCAGAAGAAGGCAGGGAAGGAAGGGGTATGGCGGTAAAAACCGGGGAGGCGGCACGTCTGGCATCCCATCCGCCGGTACTGATCCTGTTAAATAAAAAACAGGGGGTGGCAGAACCACTCCCTGTTTTTAAATCTTTTGTGAAGGATTCTCAGAGGTGGGAATTAGCAGCAAGAACCCGCCACCCCCGCCGCAGCAGCACAGAAGCAGGATAATCCAGATAAAGTCACATCCGTTTCCGCCTCCGCATCCACATCCACAACCGCCGCCGCAGTTATTGTGGTCGAAGCATCCGCCGCCTCCGCCACAGCAGCACAGAATCAGGATAAGCCAGATGATATTGCACCCGCTGCCTCCTGTTCCACATCCACATCCACAGTCACAACCGCAGTTTGTTGCTGCTACATCACTCATGTTAGTTCCTCCAATTAAAGTTTAATTACACTTTATCATATGACCCCCTGCTTGCTCATGTTTCCTGGTTTTGAAAATATTTTTATAAAATTTTAAATGGTACATCCTGCCATTCTATAGTATAATCATGGAAGCATTGAAGAAATGAGGCGTGGAAGGAAAATGGACAAGAGCAGATTATATTACCAGACTCCTTATGTGAAGTCTTTCATGTGTACGGTGGAGCGCTGCGAAGCAAGCGGGAAGGGGACCTGGCTGGCCGTACTGAACCAGACAGGCTTTTATCCCGAGGGAGGAGGGCAGCCCTCTGATACAGGGACCCTGAACCAGGTGCCGGTACTATCTGTCCATGAAAAGGGGGAGGAAATACTCCATGAGCTGGCTTCCCCGCTTGAGCCGGGAACGCTGGCGGAGGGAATCATTGACTGGCAGAAGCGCTATGACAATATGCAGCAGCATACGGGGGAGCATATCCTGTCCGGGCTGGTGCACCGGTTTTATGGATATGAAAATGTGGGATTCCACATGGGCGCCGAGGAAGTGACCGTGGATTTTAACGGTATGATCACAGCGGACGGGCTGGACAGGCTGGAGGACGCGGCCAACCAGATTGTTTATGACAATGTGCCGGTACATACGCTTTACCCGGCCAAAGAAGAACTTGCATCCATTGATTACAGGAGCAAGAAGGAACTGAGCGGCCAGGTAAGGATCATAGAGATTCCGGGCGGGGATGTCTGCGCCTGCTGCGGGACGCATGTAGAAAATACCGGAGAAGTGGGTATCATTAAGATAAGGGGCATGATCCATTATAAAGGAGGGGTCCGCATATCCATGCTGTGCGGACGCAGGGCGCTTCTGGATTACCGGAACCGGCTGAAGGATGGGATCAGGCTGTCCAATCTGCTGTCGGCCAGGCTGCAGCTGGTGCCTGAGGCGGTTGAGAAAATGAAAAATGAATGCCAGGACAGGGAAATGCTCATCGGACGCCTGTACGGACAGCTGTTTGGCCTGAAGGCCGGGCAGTATCCAAAGAGCAACAGGCCCCTGACCCTTTTTGAGGAGGGGCTTAACATGGTACAGATACGCCAGCTGTGCACCCTGCTTTATGAGCAGGAAAAGGGCAGCGTGGTGATGGTGTGCGCAGGCAATGAGGCGCAGGGGGAATATCAGTATGCCCTGGGAAGCAGCCTGATGGATATGCGGGCCCTGAGTAAGGCTATGAATGGGAAACTTCACGGCAGGGGCGGAGGAAGCAGCCTTATGGCCCAGGGAACCTTCCGGGCATCCCGGCAGTCTGTCATGGATGTATTTCAGGAAGAGACAAAATCATAAAGGATGGTATTATGGAATTGAATCAGGATACAATTAAAAAACTCAGGGGACTTATCCTGTTTACGGTCATCGTGGTGGTTGCAGGAATTAATTACACACGGCTTTTGGACGTGGCGGCAGCCTTGTTTAACATGGCCTGGCCCTTTATTCTGGGCGCGGCCATTGCATTTATTTTAAATGTGCCCATGCGCAACATTGAACGCCACCTGATCATGTTCCGGGAAGACAGCCGGTTAAGGAGGCCGGTCAGCCTGGTTGTCACGATCCTGCTGGTATCCGGCGTCCTGTTCCTTGTCACTTTTGTGGTCACGCCCCAACTGCTCAAGACGTTCATGGCCCTTCAGTCCAGTGTCCCCCTGTTTTTTGCAGGGGTGCAGGATGAGATGGAACGGCTCTTTGCCAGCATTCCCCAAATCACGGATTACGTCAACCAAATAGAGGTGGATTGGCAGCAGATTTTCCAGGACATGGTGGAATTCCTGAAAACCGGAGCAGGCTCCATGCTTAACAGTACGTTTTCAGCCGCTGTATCCATTGTCAGCGGGGTATCCTCGTTCCTGATCGGTTTTATCTTTGCCATCTATATCCTGCTTCAGAAGGAGACATTGGGACGGCAGATGAAAAAACTGCTGTCGGCCTTCCTTCCAGAGCCTGTGACGGCGCGCATTGTGGAGATTGCTTCCCTTACGGAGCGGACATTTTCCAATTTCCTTACAGGCCAGTGCGTGGAGGCGGTCATCCTTGGGACCATGTTCTTTGTGGTGCTTACCCTGGGGCGTCTTCCTTATGCCCTGCTGATTGGGGTGCTCATTGCGTTTACGGCCCTGATTCCCATATTCGGCGCCTTCATCGGGCTGGGAGTGGGCGTATTCCTTATGCTGATGGTGGAACCCATGGACGCGCTTATCTTTACCATCATCTTCTTTGTGCTCCAGCAGATTGAGGGGAACCTGATCTATCCCTATGTGGTGGGCAATTCCGTGGGGCTTCCTTCCATCTGGGTACTGGTGGCGGTGACACTGGGCGGCAGCATGATGGGAATTGTCGGCATGCTGATATTCATCCCTCTCTGCTCCGTGCTCTATGCCCTTTTAAGGGATGAGGTGAACGGACGCCTTGAAAGACCCAAGCCAACAGGCAGAAGCAGGACCAACGGGAATAAGGCGGTCCGGACAAGACGGCCAAAAGACAAGGCTGTCAAAACAGGGCCTGCGGCCCAGGCGTCTGCAATGGAAGCCGAAGCGCGGCAGGAAGACCGGTCCGGTAAATAGTAGGGATGTCAGAAAAGGCAGAGGAAACAAAAAACCAGCCCATGACTGAGTGCAGTCCGGGCTGGTTTTTTGTTTCCTATCTCACTTATTCTCCCTGGTACATGTATTTAATTAAACGTTCGATGTCTTCTTTTTCGTGCGCAATCAGGTCTAATTCTTTGATATATCCGTTGGAGAAGATGGTAGCCATTGACAGATACTGGGCCAACTTGGATTTCAGGTTAATGCGGTCGCCTTCCGGTGATACCAGCTCAACCGTTCCCTTGCACTGGTCTACTACTTCAAAAAACTTTTCTACATCAGTAATGTTCTGAATCTTCATGGCAATTCCTCCTGTTAGTAGTCCTTTTCCAGATATGGAAAAGTCTGGTTAATCTTTTAACATATATGATTATATCAAAATTCACAAACCAAGACAATTACAATTATTAATAAAAAATAAAGGATTACAATGCTTTTTTTATATCTTCTAACAGCAGGCAGGACACTCTCAGGCCTCCGCGGCCGCGGCCGATGGAAATATCCGGTTTATTGCTGCCATGGAAGTCAGAGCCGCCCGTGGGAAGCAGGCGGCAGGCAGCCGCTATTTCCTGAAGCTTCATGCTTTCCAGACGGTTGTTGGAGGAGTGGTAGACCTCCAGCCCTTTCATGCCAAGGGACGCCAGATAAGCGGCCAGTTCCATGGTCCCCTTATCCCCCAGCTTATATTGGAAGGGGTGGGCCAGGGCAGGGAAGGCGCCGCAGGACAGGAGGGCATCCAGCACTTCATCCGCTGCCACGTACGCCTTGGGCGGGCAATAGGGGCCGTCATACTGAAGATACCGTTTGAATATCTGGTCCAGGCTGGAGCCCATTCCTTTGGAAAGAAGGGCTCTTGCGACATGGGCTCTTGTTATGACGGTATCCGGATTGCCGCCGTGCAGTTCTTCCGGGGTAAAGATTATGCCGTCCTTGGCAAAGCGCCGGAACATTTCCTCATTCCTTTGGTCCCTGCCCTGCCTGAACTTCTTTAAGACAGATTCCAGGCCAGGGTTTCCGGCCGTGACGAAAAGTCCCAGGATATGGATCTCATGGCCCTTGTAAGAACTGGAGACCTCGATGCCAGGAATGACCTCCACGCCGCAGGCAGCTCCGGCCAGAAGGGCTTCGGGAATCCCGGCCGTTGTATCGTGGTCGGTCAGTGCAATGGCCTTTAAGCCTGCCCGGGCAGCAAGTCCAACCACCTCTGTTGGGGTGCAGGTGCCGTCAGACGCATTTGAGTGAACATGTAAATCCACGTAATCCATGGTAAAACCTCCAGATGTAACCAATTTTTAATAACTTCATAATACTTACTTTATATATAGTAACATGAATTTCATAATAAGTAAAATTGGCTGGAAAAAAACAAAAAAGACGGTTCCATTTTACATAAAGTATGTTATACTACAATCTGTGAATAATATGCTAGATGAAATGATGGGTGAAGAAAATGAATCAATTAGAGAATAACCGTGAACGTAGAAACCCTTCTGCAGGCAGAAGCCGCGGCAAGGTTACCAATAATAGAAGCAGTGGAAACCATTCCAACAGAAGTTCAGGACGCGGCAGTCTGGGGGGCCAGGGTTCCCGCAGCCAATCCTCTTACCGTTCCGGACAGGCCGGCCGGATGAATGCGGCGCATAACGCAAGGCGCAACAGTACCCACAGAAGGAAGAAGGGGCCTGATTATAAGAAAATAGCAGTCATCGGGATTATCCTCCTGGTGCTCATCACATGCATTGCCCTTGTGATTAAGGCAAAAGGAAGCCTTGGGGAGCCGGAAGGGACGCAGGTCACGGAAACCCCGGAAACAGAGATCGTGAAAGAGGTTAAGGTGGATGGGATTACCATAACCGGCATGACTAAGAACCAGGCCAGGAACGCTATCTTAAAAGAGTACTCCTGGAGCATGACGGTTACATATGGGGATGATTCCTATCCGGTAACCGACCTTGTGGCTGAAAAGGTGGACGCCCTGTTAGACGATATTTACAGCGGGGATCCGGAAGAAAGCTATACCCTTAATATGGATGGAATGGAAGAGGCCGCTGCCAAAGAGGCTGCTGCATGTGCTTCCAGATGGGATAAAAAGGCAAAGAACGGATCCATTGATTCTTATGATAAGGAAAAGGGGGCATTTGTATTTAAGGGCGAGGAAAATGGTTTTGCCATTGACCAGGATAAGCTTGCCCGGGATATCGTACAGGCCCTGAAAGATAAAACATTTGACGCGCAGATCAAGGCAACGGGAAGCGAGACCGCTCCGGATATCACAGCTGCCGCTGCCAAGGAAAAATATAAGACCATCAGTACCTTTACCACTAAGACAACTGC
>OCAS01000999.1_pt1 | contig 17135 bp, 17 predicted proteins | sample 1550751 | NCBI WGS metagenome assembly OCAS01 (sample SAMEA2580301, study PRJEB22360) | human gut metagenome | biome: human gut; feature: human-associated habitat; material: faeces | place: Denmark | collected 2008/2010
GCCCCTGCTTCACCTTCTCCCCCACCCCCACTAAAAGCTTGGAGCAGTGCATATAAACCGTGCTGACGCCGCCTCCATGGTCAAGCATGATATAATTGCCAGCTGAATAGCTGTATGTAGAAATCACCACCTCGCCGTCAGCCGCCGCAATGATATCCGCCCCTGTTGCAGCGCCGATATCCATTCCCTTGTGGTTGCTGGAAGCGCCCTCTGTGGGCGATTCCCTGTCCCCAAAATTGGAGGTGATACGGCTGCTGGACGGACAGGGCCACTTAAAACTAATATTCCCCAAATTTGATACGGTATACGTTTTGCCGGCCGCCTCTGCCTTTTTCCTGGCTTCCTCTTCCCTGCGCTTCATCTCAGCCTCGATTTTCTTCATCTGGTCTTCCTGGGCTTTGATGTCCGCATTGTACTGGTCAATCTCAGACTGGGCCGATGCGATCTTGGAATTATAGGAATCCAGCTCTGACTTTTTGGAATCCATCAGCTTCTGCATGGACGCCTGTTTGGCCTGGGTGGTCTCCTGCAGCACCAGGAGTCCCTGGTGTTCTTCCTCAAGATTCTTTTCCCTGTCCGCCACCTCATCCTTTACAGCCGCATATTCCTTTAACATCTTCCTGTCATATTCAGCAATCTGGCTCACATATTCAGCCCTGTTGAGAAGCTCGGAAATGCTTCCGGACTCCATGACCATATCCACAAAACTGCTCTCCCCGTTTTCATACATGTACTTAATGCGCAGCTTCATGGTGCTGTACTGATGTTCTTCCACACCCTTTGCTTCCTCTAACTGTGCCTTTGCTGTCCCTATCTCTGACTCCTTAACCGCAATCTGTGCCTCCAGACGTGACAGTTCATCTGACAGTTCCGATAAGCTGCCATCCAGCTTCTTTACATAGGCAGCCAGCCGTATCCGCTTTCAGCGTTTCCAGCTGGTTCAGGGTGCTCTCTACTTTTTTCTTTTCCTCTTCCAGGGCCGAAACCTGCTTTTTGGCGTCCTCAATCTCCACGTTCGTGGCATAGGAAGAAAATGCGCACATCCCTCCCATGAGAAGGCCGCCGGCCAGGACCGCTGCCCTGATTCCTCTGTTTCCCTTCATGGAACGCTCCTTTCCCAAAGTTTCAGACACGCCCTATACCTTCAGATGGCGGTGGATCGTGAAAAAGCTTACAAAGAAGCCGATTCCAATCCCCAGCGCACCTGCCGTACCCGCCATATAAGGGAAAATATCCCCCAGGGCAATGGGCCTGAAAAGCCCTGTTATCATCTGATACTGTTCATTTACATAGATAACCGCTTTCTGATACAGGAAATACATCCCAATCAAGGGGATTACCGCCCCAAAGGCGCCTAACAGCACCCCTTCCACCACAAAAGGCGCCCGTATCATATAATTGGTAGCCCCTATGAACCGCATGATTTCATTTTCACGCCGTCTGAAGGAGGCTGCCACCGAAATTGTGTTGCTGATAAGGAACACGGCCACTGCCAGCAGCACGCCGATAATGACCACGGACAACGCCCCAATCATCCTGCCCGCACTGGTAAAGCCCGCGACCGCTGCGCTGGAATAGCGCACCTTGCGCACGCCCTCCATACCGTTAAGGCGTTCCACGATTCTCTCCTGGTCATCCAGGCTGTTTAAGAAAATCTCATAGGAAGCAGAGCCTGACAGCGGGTTATCATCCGCAAACCCTTCAGCCAGTTCCTCCATCCCCTCAAAATACTGTATTTTAAAATTCTCCCATGCCTGTTCGGCCGATACATAATTGACCTCCCTGACCTCTCCCCAGCTTCGGATATCATCGCCTGCTGCCAGAATCTGTTCCTCCGGCAGCTGCTCGTCAAAGAACACGGTTATGCCAACCGTTGTCTGTGCTGTCTCCGAAACATTCTGCACATTGGCCACCAGGGCAAAAAAAAGACAGAATAAAAAAATACATGCAGAAATAGTCGCTATAGAAGCCAGCGAAAACAAAATATTCCTGCATATATTAATGACGCCCTGTTTCAGGCAATACCAAAATGTACTAATCCTCATTGCTGTTTATTTGCCCCTCTCATCACTGATAATCGACCCCCGTTCCATGGTAATGACACGCTTATTCATCTCATCCACCATTTCCTGACTGTGTGTGACCACAATCACAGTTGTCCCCCTCTGGTTGATTTCCTCCAGAAGCTTCATGATTCCGTGGGTGTTAAAGCTGTCCAGATTACCTGTGGGCTCATCCGCCAGAAGTACTTCCGGATTATTGATGAGAGCCCTGGCAATGGCCACCCTCTGCTGCTCTCCTCCGGAAAGCTGCCTGGGATACGCCTTGTACTTGGAAGACAGCCCAACCAGACGGAGCATCTCCGGCACGGTCTCTTTAATCACCCGGCCAGGCACCCCGATTACCCTTTGGGCAAATGCCACATTCTCAAACACAGTGCGGTCTTTCAGGAGTCTGAAATCCTGAAAGACCACGCCTAGTCTTCTCCGATATTTGGGAATATACCGTCTCGGCATCCTTCCCAGGTCCATATCGTTTACCACGATACGCCCCTTTGTGGGTTCCAGTTCCTTTAAAAGCAGTTTCATCAGCGTGCTTTTGCCGGAACCGCTCCTGCCTACAATGAATACAAATTCCCCGTCATCAATGGTAAGGGAAATATCCTTCACGGCCTTGCTGCCGGTTTCATAGGTCTTGCATACGCGGCTTAATTCTATCATCTGTTACTCCGGTCTAATAGTCAAGGCTCTCCATATACTTCATATACTTTGCAACCATCAGCGCAATCTTAAACGTGATGGCATCCTCAAAGATACGAAGATCCAGGCCCGTGCTCTTCTGAAGCTTATCCAGACGGTATACCAGGGTGTTGCGGTGGATATACAGCTGTCTGGAAGTCTCAGACACGTTCAGGCTGTTCTCAAAGAACTTGTTAATGGTGGCAAGTGTCTCCTCGTCAAAGTCATCCGGTGACTTGCCGTCAAACACTTCGCGGATAAACATCTTGCACAGCGGAATGGGAAGCTGGTAAATCAGGCGTCCGATTCCCAGGTTGTTGTATGCAATCACATTCTTGCTGGCATAGAAAATCTTTCCTACATCCAGGGCCATCTTGGCCTCCTTGTAAGAACGTGATACTTCCTTAATATCGTTAATCGTGGTTCCGTAGGAAACCCGCACCTTGGTCATGGCCTCGGTGTTCAGCATATCCAGGATGGTGTTGGCAGTCTTATCCAACTCGCCGTAGGATTCACCCTGACGGACTTCCTTCACAAGTATGATGTTCTTCTCATCCACGGCCGTGATAAAGTCCTTGGTCTTGGATGCAAACAGGCTCCTTACGGTCTCCAGTGCATTGACATCCTTCTCATTGTGGGTCTCGATGATGAATACAACACGCTTTACGTCCGTGTCAATGTGCAGCTTCTTGGCCCTGTTATAGATATCCACCAGAAGCAGGTTGTCCAGAAGCAGGTTCTTGATGAAGTTGTCCTTATCAAAACGCTCCTTGTATGCCACTAACAGGTTCTGAATCTGGAATGCCGCAAGCTTTCCTACCATATATACATCATCGCTTGCACCCTTGGCAAGGAGGATGTATTCCAGCTGGTGTTCATCGAACACCTTAAAAAACTGGTAACCCTGAATCACCTGGCTGTCTGCCGGTGAATCCACAAACACCAATATGGAGCTTTCGGAATCCTCTGCATCTGTAAATGTGGATGCCAGCACTTTTCCCTCTGTATCACATATACCCAAATCAATTCTCGTAATTGCTTTTAATCCATCAAGTGTGGTCTGAAGTATCTGATTTGAAATCATTCTATAATCTCCTTTTCAAACGTATTCGGAGTAACTAATATCCCTATTTTCATATTTTAATGCAAAATTACAAAAAAAGCAAGAGAGTTGTATACTCTCCTGCTTCTTTTTACCTTAATTTTCATTTACGGAATATGAAAGTTAGTTAAGAACTACAAGTTCCGTGTCCTTGTCAAAAATATGGATCTTCTCTAAATCCAATGCCAGCTGGATGGTATCGCCTGGTCTGGCTGTGGTACGCGGGTTTACCTTGGCGGTAAAATCAGCGTCATCAATATCAAAGTACAGCAGGACCTCGGAACCTAACATCTCGTATACGCGGATGGTGGCATCAAAAACGCTCTTGGGTGACATGGAAAGGAAGGATTCCTCATCATGCAGGTCTTCCGGACGGATACCAAGGGTAACTGTCTTGCCCACATAACCTGCTTCCTCCAGCTTCTTTGCCTTTCCTTCCGGAAGCGCAACCGTGTGTCCGCCAAAGCTGAGCGTCACATCACTGCCATCCTTGCCCACTGCCGCATCAATCATGTTCATCTGAGGTGCTCCGATGAATCCTGCAACGAACTTATTGCATGGCTTATCATACAGATTCTGCGGGCTGTCCACCTGCTGGATCACGCCGTCCTTCATGACTACAATCCTGGTTCCCAGTGTCATGGCCTCGGTCTGGTCATGTGTTACATAGATGATGGTTGTCTCCAGTCTCTGATGAAGCTTGGAAATCTCAACACGCATCTGGCCTCTTAACTTGGCGTCCAGGTTGGACAGCGGCTCGTCCATCAGGAATACCTTGGGACTGCGGACAATGGCGCGGCCCATGGCAACACGCTGTCTCTGACCGCCGGAAAGCGCTTTCGGCTTACGGTCCAGAAGATGCTCCAGGTCAAGGATCCTAGCTGCATTACGTACTTTCTGGTCAATCTCGTCCTTTGGTGTCTTTCTCAGTTTCAGGCCGAATGCCATGTTATCATATACGGACATATGGGGATAAAGGGCATAGTTCTGGAATACCATTGCAATATCCCTGTCCTTTGGTTCAACATCGTTCACCAGCTTGTCATCGATGTAAAGTTCGCCGGAAGAAATGTCCTCCAGACCAGCAATCATACGAAGGGTGGTGGACTTACCACATCCTGAAGGTCCTACGAAAATAATGAATTCCTTATCTTTAATTTCCAGATTAAACTCTTTAACTGCAACGAAACCGTTTGGATATTTCTTAGTTACATTCTTCAGTAATAAACTAGCCATCCTGTCTTTTCCTCCTAAAATTCGCTTTGCTTACATGCATGAACGCCTTTCGTGTAACTGTTAATATCATACATGAAAGCAATTGAGGAATCCATATTGTAAATCCACAAAATCCATTTTGGGGATTTAGCTAATTTGTATACGAAAAAAAAAATGTGCTGTAAATCACAATGCATTCCAATATTTTCCGTAAATTTTTTGTTAATTATGTTAATCAAACCCGGAAATCAATGAAATTCAATGAATCCTTCGCCAAAAACTTCTCTTGCATCACTAACAATCACAAAGGCTTTGGGGTCAAACTCGGCCACAATTTCTCTGATTTGCACAATTTCTTTCTTGGAAACCACACAGAAAAGCATCTTCTTCTCCTGGTCCGAGTACATGCCCCTGGCTTCCAGGCTGGTAACCCCCCGGCCCATGCGCTCCATGATGGCATCCGCAATCTGTCCGTATACATCAGAGATGATGTATGCCTGCTTTGAGAATTTAAGCCCTTCAATCAGTCCGTCCGTCACCTTTGCAACACAGAAAATGGCTATCAGGGCGTACAAGGCGCTTCGGATCCCAAACACGGACGCGCCGGCTATCACGATCAGCCCGTCCAGCACCTGCATGATCTGGGCCAGGGTATAATGCTTCATCCGTTTCTGGATCAGGGCTGCTAGCATATCGGTGCCGCCCGTGGTACAGCTGGTCAGGAACACCATCCCGGTGCCCACGCCGCTTATGATGCCTCCGAATAGGGCTGACAGCAGGATGTCATTTCCCATGTATGAGCCTTCGGGCAGGATATAGAGGGAAACGGAAAGCATCACGGTTGCAAATAAGGTGCGCTTGATGAATTTCCATCCCATGACAAACAGGCCCGCCGCAAACAGCGGGATATTGAGAAGGGTATTGGTCAGCCACAAAGGCACGGACCACAGCTCCTTTGCAATGATGGCCAGGCCGGACACGCCCCCTGTCACCATGCTGACCGGGTCATATATATTTTTAATTGCAAATCCGATAAGGAATGTCCCTGCCACAATAAGGATATAATCCACTGCCGTGCTTCTCCTGTTCATATTCACATCTCCCTCTCCACCCTAAGGTGTATTTGTAAGCCGCGCCCTGATTTGGGAACCGCGCCCTGCCGTCCGTGTGTTCCCGTGTTCTCCCTATACCCTGCCCCGGCACACCCTGGTACATAAAAAGGCAGCCGCCTGATATGGGGCTGCCTGATCATTCCATCTGCGGTTGTGCATATTAATCTGCATCCATCTGCATTCCCCCGCATCTATCCACATTCATATACGCTCAATGGTCTTCTCCGTAATACGGATCCTGCCTTCCTTCAGAAGGCGGCCAACCGCACGCTTAAATGCGTTCTTACTCATGTGGAACTCGCGCATGATCACATCCGGATTGGCCCTGTCATTGAATGGAAGCACCCCGTCAAAATCATCAATCACCTTGAGCACGGCCTCTGCATCCGTCCCCATCTGCACATGGGCCTTCTCCCGGGCACACAGATCCAGCTTCCCGTCGTCGCGCACCCTGGTCACCCTGGCCTGCACCGTATCGCCTTCCCGGAACTTCCCGAAAAGCTCCTTCTTTGGTATCAGCCCATAATATTTATTGTCCACTGCCACAAATGCCCCAATGGTATCATTAATCTCATAAACCGTGCCATTCACCCAGTCATCCGCCTTATACGGGGACTGGTTGCTCATATGGGAATATACCCGCATGGTGGCTGCCAGGCGCCTGCTCTTGTCCACATAAAGGGTAACAAGGCAGCGCTCCCCCTTGCGCACCGGATGGGTCTGTTCCTTGAACGGCAGCAGCAGGTCCTTCTCCAGGCCCATGTCCAGAAAAGCGCCGATCTTAGCCACATCCTTTACCTCCAGCATGGCTGTCTCCCCCACCTGCAGCTTGGGGGCGGCCGTGGTGGCAATCAGCCGGTCCGAGGAATCCTTGTAGATGAACACCTGTATCCTATCCCCTACCTTTGCCCCTTCCGGCACCTGCTTCTTTGGCAGGAGGACCGATGCCTCATCCCCTGCGTCCTCGCCAACGTATACGCCGAAATCTTTTTCCCTTAATATCTCAAGTTCCTGTACTTTTCCTAATTCAATCATCGTTCTCCCCCTCTGGTCCGGCCTCTTCTTCCGGTTCGGTCCGCAGCCATATCACTGCGCAGGCGTCATCCTTGGTATTGTTTAATGCAACCGTCCACACATGGTCCGGCTCCTGGCTGACATGGGGAATGATGACATCACCCAGCACAGCCGCTTTCTTATAGTCTGCCCGTATTTCCCTGATTTTAAGCCCTTCCGGGATAGATTCCCTGGCCATATCCACATACTGGGCATTATTCACATGATGGTTGGTGTCAATATGATGCCGCGCCACCACAATCGGTTCCCCTGTCTCATAAATTTCCGGCACCGCTATCTTCCTGGGCGCCGGGCCCAGTTCAAGGGGCGCCTCCCTGTCTCCGTACGGCTCCGTGTCCTCCGGCCGCACCCGGATTGGCATGTTCTTCTCCGTATCATAGAGGAACCACACGGATGCAGCCCTGACACAGCCGCCCCCCTTTTCATCCCGGATTACAAAGTCGCGGTATCCGTAAATCCCCCTGGAGGAGCAGTGCCATGTCCCTACCACCAGACGTTCCCCAAGCTTTGGATAGCGGTCAACCAAAATCCTCCAGGAGGACAGAAGCCACGCCCTGTGGCCGGTGTCCAGGTACTCCACGCCAACCCTTGCATCCTCTGACTGGAAGGTGCTGCAGTCCTGCATATAGTTGATGATTCCGGTAAGGGAGAGCTGCCCGCGTTCGTCCGTCTCACTGTAACGGACCCTGCTGTTAATCGTATACATATTTACCTCGTTCTGTGTTTCGTTTTGCCTTTCGTCATGAATCCTATCATGAATCAGCGTACCAAGCCATTGTATCACATATAAACCGGATTATACAAGCCCTTCCGCCACCGCGGCAGCCTCCCGGGCAATCTCCAGTTCCTCATTGGTCTTTATGACCAGCACATTGACCCGGGAGGTGCCGTCCGATATCTTCACAGCCTCTGCCTGCTCCCGGTTCTTTACCTCGTCAATGGCAATGCCCAGGTATTCCAGATAACTGCATATCTCCTCACGTATATCGGAATCATTTTCACCGATTCCGGCCGTGAAGACAATATTGTCCACACCGTTCATGGCAGCGGCGTAGCTGCCCACGTACTTGGCCACCCTGTATGCGAATATCTCCCTGGCCAGGGCCGCCTTTTCGTGGTATTTGATTTCCGCGTCCTTTAATTCCCGAAAGTCACTGGAAAAGTTCTTGGATATGCCCAGCACGCCGGATTCCTGGTTCAGTATGGCCACGATCTGGCGGATGTCCAGGTCCTCTTTTTTAGCAAGGTACTCCAGCGCCCCTGCATCCACATCCCCGCAGCGGGTTCCCATCACCAGCCCTTCCAGAGGCGTGAAGCCCATGGAGTTATCCACCACCTGCCCGTATTTGACCGCACAGATACTGGCGCCGTTTCCCAGATGGCAGACAATGGTCTTCACCCGCCCCGGGTCCTGTCCCATGAACTGGGCCGCCCTGCGTGAAACATACTTATGGCTGATCCCATGGAAACCGTAGCGGCGTATTTTATGCCTTTCGTAGTATTTATAGGGAAGGCCGTACAGAAATGCCTTGGGTTCCATGGTCTGGTTAAATGCCGTATCAAACACCCCCACCATCAGGGTGTCCGGCATCAGCTGGCGGCAGGCCTCCACACCCACCAGATTGGCAGGGTTATGGAGGGGCGCCAGGTCATTGCACTCTGTCATGGCATGGATGACTTCTTCGCTGATGACAACAGAACCAGTGAACTTCTCCCCTCCGTGGACCAGGCGGTGGCCCACCACGTCAATCTCGGAAAACGCCCGGATCACACCCCTGCCCGGGTCTGACAGCGTGTCAAGGATGGTATGTACCGCCTGCTTGTGGTCCTCCATGGGAACCAGCTCCTTCAAGGAAACGCCTGTATCTGTTTTATAGGTAAAGCGGCCGTCAATCCCAATCCGTTCACAAAGTCCCTTGGCAAGGACCCGCTCGGTTTCCGAATCAATCACCTGGAATTTCAGTGAGGAACTGCCGCTGTTGATAACCAGAATTTTCATGTGACCCTCCCCTTTCCCCTTGGAAATGACTGAATACCCATCCCGTTGTCCCGGGAAAATACTTGTTAGGGAAATTATATACCAGTTCCCTGAAGGTGTCCATAAAAATATGCGCCCGCGAAAGCAGACGCATATTTTTATGGAATGGGTATATGGAATGGATATATGGAATAAGGATCCATCCGTGACGCAGGGGTAAGCTGGATGATTGTCAGCCCGCCTTATTGCCGGCTCCAAAGAGCATTTTCAGGAAACCGAACAATACCATGCCGATGATGGCCGTTGTCAGATAAATCTGTACACCGGCAATCTGTTTCACCGCATAGCCAAGGGTCTCCTGGCCCGCGCCCGTGAAAAAGGCGGCCGCCTTGTTGGAGGCCACGATCCCGATTGCCATGGGGAAGGTAAGCCCTGCAAAGCCAGGTGCAAAGGGAACTGCAAAAAATACGGGCAGCTTGATGATGATGAATGCCAGGGAGGCAAGAACACAGAAAAACAGGATGCCCACAAGAGCCATGCTTGGTTCCTGGGCCAGGTTCAGGTAGCTTGCCAGGCAAAGGCTGCAGGGAGCCAGCACAATGGCCTGGGTGTGGCAGAACGCCGGTTTTACTTCTCTTGTGGCCAGCCTCCACACCATGAAGGGGATGGTGATGGTGTAAATGCACAGGCCCCAGACCAGCACGGCCTTAGCCATGAAAGGAGGCAGCATGGCAGCCCCCACCACGGTGGATACCATGATTCCGTTAAATGTAACGAACCAGCTTGGGACAAAGGTATCAAGCTTCACTCCGCCAAACACATTATTAAACAGGAAAACCAGGATATGTACGGCGTGGATACAGACAGCCGCAATCAGGATGATTCTGGCCGGTCCCGGAGCCCAGTCCTTATAATAGCTGCAAAGAATCATTGTTACCATGGTGATTCCCGCATAGAGGCTGGCCGGGACCGTATTTTTATATTCCCCCTTTGCAACGGAAGGGTAAAGGATGATTTTACCCAAATAACACAGCAGCACTGCAGTGGCCGCCCACATGGTCAGATGGCGGATCCAGTCATATCCAAGTCCCTGATAGATATTGCTCAGCGTTGCCGCGCCCAGCATGGTGGCCACTGCCGGGATGGGCATGTTTTTCAGTCTCTCTTTCATAGGCTTAAGCCTCCTCATAATAGAATTCAAAATTCTCCTTTGTATGGAAGAAATCTGAGTAATCAATCTCAAATAATGGCTTCTTTACTTTTGATACGTCTATCTTCCCTGCAATCAGCTGGGTAAGCACGCCGCCGTAGGACAGATCGCCCTGAAGGATGGCGCCGTATATCTTTCCGTTTTTATGGATGACCTTCCGGTAAATGCCGCCCTTGTCTTCCATGACCACCTCATAGCTGTCATCCGGCCTTTCCGGGATTCCCAATGACATGGTGGGGATGCCCAGGAAATTCATGGTGGACTTGCTGGCAAAGAAGTCGTCCATGGTAGCCCGTCTGTCTTCCTGCGCATCATCCATGGCTGCCCGTCTGCCTTCCTGCGCATCATCCATGGCCATATTCACGGCCGCCACCATGCCCTGCTTCACTGCCGCGGGCCAGATGGGGGAACGCCCGGTCACATCGCCTGCACCGTAAATATCAGGAACACTGGTCTGCCCGTACCGGTCAATCACAAGACCAAACTGGTCGCACTCCACACCGGAGCCTTTCAGGAAATCAATGTTTGGCCGCACGCCCGCAGTGACTACCAGCATATCGCATGCCAGCTCTGAACCATCCGTCAGTTTCAGGGATGTGATTGTTCCATTTTCCGAACACACTTCCTGGATTCCCACGCCCAGATGCAGGACAATACCTTCATGTTCCATGGCCTTTTCATAGGTTCCTGAACTTCTTGCATCCAGCTGTTTTGCCAGCAGATGCCCTTCCATCTCAACCAACCCCACCTTTTTCCCAAGGCGGAGGAATCCAACCGCTGCGTCCAGCCCCGTAAGGCCGCCGCCCATGACCACGATGTGTTCCGCCTTCACGGCCCCCTTCTTAATGGCTTCCACTTCGTCCAGGTTATGGAAGCCGTACACGCCCTTTGTTCCCACCAGTCCCTTAACGGCAGGCAGGAGCGTGTGGGAGCCGGTGGCAATCAGGAGCCGGTCATAGGCAATGCTGGTCCCATCTGAAAGAAATACCTGTTTTTCCTTATCATCCAGCCCCGTACAGGTGACGCCTTTTCTCCAGTCCGTCTTGTACCTGTCCTCAAAATCATCCTCTGCAAAACAGAGTTCCTCCTTTGTCCGCATATTGCCCAGATAATGGTGCAGGATACATCTGGAATATATCGAGCTGTCCTTAGATACCAGGATGATTTCAGCTTCCGGACACTGCTTTCTCAGCTGCCGTACGCCGTTTATCCCTGCGGCAGACGCGCCTAATACCACATATCTCATTCATCCACCTCCTCCAGTGTGAGTGCATTCATGGGACAGATTTCCACGCACATGGGCTTAGGGGTACCATCCTCCGTCCGGTGCACGCACATGTTGCATTTCATGATTTCCTTATGCTCCAGCCGGTCGCTCTTTAACACGCCGTAGGGACAGGCCATGATGCACATATAACAGCTGGCGCACTTTTCCTTGTCATATTCCACGAAACCAGTATCCGGATCCTTATGCATGGCCCCGGTCATACAGGTGTAGGCACATTCCGGGCGCTGGCAATGACGGCAGAATATGGGCGCGCATTTTGCCCCGCTGTCAATGACCACCCGGTTCCTGGCATCGCAGCTTTCATGGCTGACCACACAGGCCGTGACACAGGTCAGGCAGCCAATGCAGCGGCTCCTGTCAATTTTTATCCGAAGCATATGCATTTCCTCCTTCTATTTTCTCAAACCACACAGGTGTTGCCTTGTAGGACGGCTCCTTGGAATATGGGTCGTAAATGGATGGGGTCAGCCGGTTGCACTCAATGTAATGGATGGGCGCGTAAAGCTCCCCGGGCCTTACCTGCTCCGATATCCTGACCCTCAGATCGGCCTGCTGCCCATTGGCGGAGTGGACCCGGACCCAGTTGTTTTCCTCAATCTGCCCGGCGGCGGCCGTGTCCGGATTCATATAAAGGTATGCCTCCTTTGCCGACACATCCCCGATAAACCGTACCTCGCTGGTCCTGGACTGGGTATGCCACTGACCCACGCTGCCGCGTCCCGTGTTGAGCACATATGGGAACCCTTGCGTCACAGGCAGCGGGTTCTCCTTAGGCGCTTCAAACTTAAACTGCGCCTTCCTGCTGGGTGTAAAGAAGCAGCCGTCGCCGTAAAGCCTGCGCTCATCCTCGTCAAGGACATCCCCTTCCCTGAACGGCCACTGGATTCCGTGGGAATCCTCTAACATTTCCCAGGTAATGCCGGTAATGTCACAGGGCATGCCTTTTGAACATTTCTTCATCAGCTCAAAGCATCCCCTGGGGGTTTCCCAGCCATTCAGGAGACTGCCCATACCCAGGGCCTTTCCAACGCCCAGGATGGCCTCGTAGTCCGTAATCTCATTTTCCCCTTTCTCAAGGCAGGGGCGCATGGCGGAAAGGCGCCTCTCCAGGTTGATGTAGGTCCCCTCTTTCTTGATTCCCGGAACCACGGGGAAGAATACCGTACATTCCTCAGCGCTTTCAATGGTGTCATAGATATCCTGGACCACAAAGAGCTCCAGCTTCTTCACCGCGCTGGCAAATGTCTCGTTGTTGGTCCAGCTGTGCCTTGGATTGGTGCACAGGATCCATAGGCCTTTAATCCTTCCCTCATTGATTCCCTCAATAATCTGGTTATAGGTGGCTGTGGGCTTCTCAGCCAGCACGCCCTCGTCCACCCCCAGCGCCTTTGCCACACTGGCGCGCCTGGCCGGATTGGTGAAATCCCCGCCCGCATAAAGCACAGCCGTATTGCTGTAGGCCCTGGAGCCCATGGCGTTGCACTGGCCTGTGATGGAATTGGCCCCGGTTCCCGGACGGCCTATGTTGCCTGTCATCAGCGCGATGTTGATGATGGACTGGGCGGTGCGCACTGCCTCGTATCCCTGGTTCACGCCCATGGTCCACCAGAAGGAAACACGCTTCCCGCTGTGGATCAGCCCGGCCAGCTCAAGGACCTGCTCTTTTGAAAGTCCGGTCATCTCCTCCACATTGTCCAGGGTGTAATCCTTCACGAACTCCTTAAATTCCTCATATCCTTCTGTGTGCGCTTCTATATATTCCTTACAGACATATCCCTTATCAATGAGCACCTTCGCCAGGATATAGAACAGCCTCAGGTCCCCCCTGCATTTAACCGGATACCAGTAATCCGCGTTCATGGCTGTTTCTGATTTCCTGGGGTCAATGACAATCACCTTCTTGTCAGGGTTCTGGCGCACCCGTTTCCACAGGATCGGGTGCGCCACCACCGGATTGGCCCCCACGAATATGATCGTATCGGAAAGCTCCAGGTCCTTAAGCGTATATCCCGGCGCGTCAAATCCATAACTCTGCTTATGCGCAACCACTGCGGTTGCCATGCACAGCCGGGTATTGCCGTCCACATTGGTCTTGAGATAATTCCTCATCACATGGCCGAACAGTGCAAATTCTTCCATGGTAAGCTGACCCGTGCTGATTCCGGCCACGCTCTCTTTCCCGTATTTCTCCTGCAGCTCCTTCAGCTTATCCGCCACATGAGAAAAACCCTCATCCCATGTGACCTCCTTCATGGAACCGTCTGCCTGGCGTATCTTTGGAAGGGGCGATGTCTTTACCACGGTCTGCTGCCTGTCCAGGGAAAGCCCCTTAATGCAGCAGAACCCGTCATTGACCGGATACCCCTTGGTGGGCAGCACCTTCACAATCCGCCCATCCTCCACGTAAAAATCCATGTTGCAGTCCAGGGCACAGTAGTTGCAGGTTGATTGTACCTTTTTCATGCGTTCCTTACTCCTTCCCCATTAATATTTGATCCCGCTCCAGTAAATCCGCTCCTCAAGTTCAGCCAGGTCCGGCAGGGACACGTCCTTAAGGGCCCACTTCTTAAACTCATTAAACCCGGTCCGGTCCACGATGTATCCGATATGTTCCTTGCCGCCGGACTCTTCCGGGTCAATGTATTCCTTCACATACTCATAGGTGTTTTTGATGATTTTTAAAATCCCCTCCTCATCCGCCCACTTGATGAAATCCTCCCCCATGCGCGGATTCTTCTTGCCGGTCCTTCCAAGAAGGGTCAGGCGGTAATACTTTTTTTCACTGCGCACCCATGCCCTGGTAGGACACTGGATGACACACTCGCCGCAGCCAATGCACTTTTCATGATTCCTCTGCACCCGGTAGTTTACGGTTTTCAGGGCGCCGACCGATTTTTTCTCACAGGCTTTCACACAGGCGCCGCAGCTGACACAGCGGTCCTGCCTGTATTCCGGTTTTGTCATTCCCATGATGCCAAAATCATGCATCCTGACCTTGGCGCAGTCATTGGGACACCCGGTCAGGGCCACCTTTACATGAAGGTCATTGGGAAATACCGCTTTTTCAATCTTAAATGCAAATTCGCTGGTATCGTAGCAGGCATAGGGACAGACCTTATTGCCCACGCAGGCAGAAATATTCCTGGTACCCGACGCCGGATATCCGCGGCCCGGCTGGTCCTGGTTAATCCCGATGCCCTGTATGATGGGCTGTAAAAGCTCATTTACCTTATCCATGTCCTCATACCGGATGCCTGGGATCTCAAACCCCTGGCGCACCGTCATGTGGACGCTGCCATTACCATACTGCTGGGCAATCTCCTGTATCATTGACAGGTACCTGGCATCCAGGTGTCCGCCCGGCACCCTGACGCGGGATGCGGTCAGTCCGCGCTCCTTGGTGACGCGGAAGGCATTTTTCTTTAACTTCTTTGTATTGATATCCATTACACGCCTCCTAATCCAACAGGTTCTTTCCCACCGTATAGGGGAATACCGGTCCGTCCACACAGACGTATTTATCCCCGATGCGGCAGTGTCCGCATTTGCCGATTCCACAGCACATCTTCCGCTCATAGCTTACCCAGATATTCTCCTCCAGGAAGCCGCGCTCCAAAAGCCCTTTGACAGAGAAACGCATCATGGCCGGGGGGCCCACCACAATTGCCTTTGCGGATGAGGCATCCTCCAGGTACAGGTCAGGTATGTACTTTGTCACGAGTCCCACCCGTCCTTCATAGCCATCCTCCGCCCCGTCCACGGTAAGGAACAGGTCCATGGTCTTTTCCCATTCTTTAAAGTCTGCCTGAAACAGGATATCACCGGGACTTTTAAAACCAGCAATCATCGTCATGCTCCTGCGCTCCCCGGGATGATGGGAAAAATACTCCGCCACCCCGCGCACCGGCGACACCCCGGTGCCTCCGGCAATGATTACAAGTTCGCTGTCCTTATAATCATCCACATCAAAGCCATTTCCGTAAGGTCCGCGCATGAACAGGGAATCCCCTTCATATCGTTCAAATACCTCTCCGGTCACCCGGCCCACCCGCCGGATGGTCAGGTCCACGTAGTCCGGCCCAATCCCGCTGACCGAGATAGGCGCCTCGCCGTACTTTGGAATGGACACCTGGAAAAACTGTCCCGGCTTCACTTTCCCGAAAAACTCCATGGAAAAGGTGTACTCAATCTCCGTATGTTTTTTTACATTTACTATCTTTGACAAAAATGGCGCATACTCCTGTCCCTTCATCAGCGCACCTCCTTTTCGGCATTTCCCATATCCGCCAAACGGTTCACGCAGGCTGAAAATGAGATATATTCCGGGCAGATGTCGTCACACCGGCCGCAGCCCACGCACATCTGGTATCCGAACTGTTTCTTAAAATCAGATATCTTGTGCAGGACCTTAAAGCGCATGCGCTCTCCTTTGGAATCCCGGTAACAGCCTCCTCCCGCCACATCCGTGTAGCCGTCCACCATGCAGGAAGCGTGTACCCTGCGCCGCTCTCCCGCCCTTTCGTTGTCCTGGTAGAATATATCCTGCATGGTAAAGCAGGTGCAGGTAGGACAGGCAAAATTACACCGGCCGCAGCCAATGCAGCGGCTGTCGTAATCCTTCCACAACCCGGCCTTTACATGCTCAGGCCCGCATTCTTCCGGTATCCTTACCTTCACATGGTTTTCACTGACAAAATCAGGCCCTGCCTCGGTCCTATCCGCGCCCAGTCCGTCCAGCAGACCCCCCAGTCCATCCATGGCGCCTGTGATTTCTGCCCGGACCTGTCCGTCAACCATCTTTATATTCATGGCAGCATCGTATTCCTCTGTCTGGTTGGTTCCCATGGACACACAGAATCCGTTGTCACAGGATTTGCTGCAGCCTAAAAGCACAAGGCGCAGCCCCTTCCTCAGCCGTGCATAATAGCTGTCCTCAAAATGATTTTCCAGATAAACCGCATCCAGCCTTTTAAGGGCGTGGATATCGCAGCTTCTCATGAACAGGAGCGCCGGTTTCTTCCTCTCCGGCTCAGCCTCCTTTACCTCCCCTTCCGTAAAATAAAAAAGGATCTGGGTAATAGGCAGGATTGCCTCCTTAAATGAATACGCGGACTTCGTTTCCCATTCCAGTTCCTCAAACCGTTTCAGCCGCCCATATCTTACCACATCCGTATCCGAATACATTCCTTCCCCGGCCATGCACTTCGGTCCATAAACCACATAATCCCGGTTCCACATCTCAAACAACTGATGCAACCCATCTTCCCGCAGACAGTAACCCATGCAGCACATACTCCTTTTCCTTGTTAATAATTTAACTATAACAGATAGAAACAAAAAATGCCGTGATTTATATCACGGCTCAGACTGTAGACAAAGCCCAAGGCTCACGCCTTGGATTTTTCGTTAAAAGAGCTA
>OCAS01001000.1_pt1 | contig 17130 bp, 14 predicted proteins | sample 1550751 | NCBI WGS metagenome assembly OCAS01 (sample SAMEA2580301, study PRJEB22360) | human gut metagenome | biome: human gut; feature: human-associated habitat; material: faeces | place: Denmark | collected 2008/2010
CGAAGGCGTTGCCAACAGATTTACAGTCTGCCCCCTTTGGCCACTCGGGAATCCCACCGCGTTCCTGACAATTTAGAATTATACTGTATGAAATATGAAAATGCAAGTACTTTTTGAGAATTCCGATGAATCCCATTGTTTTTTCCGCCTTTTTCCTTTAAAATATTTCGTGGCTATACTACAAATTTAGGAGAAAAGAAAGTATGAATACAAAAAAACAAAAAAAGAAATTATCCTTGACCGTGATGATCCTGACGGCTCTATTCTTAGGTATCCTGTCCGGTCTTCTGCTTCAGAGTCATCCGAAGATCGCTGAGAATTACATTCAGCCTTTCGGAACTATTTTCCTGAACCTGATCAAAATGATCGTCGTCCCTGTAGTCCTGTTCTCCATCATTCAGGGAGTCGTCTCTCTCCAGGACATTAAAAAGGTAGGTTCCATCGGAGGAAAGACCATCTGCTTTTACATCGTTACCACGGCGTTTGCGGTTACATTCGGTCTGCTGTTCGCAAATGTACTTAACGTGGGAGGCGGCTACGTGATGAACAGTTCTTCTCTGGAGGCATATGAAGGTGCCACCAAGGCCCCTTCCCTTATAGAAACACTTGTAAATATCTTTCCGTCAAATGCAGTCGAGCCTTTAGTCAGTGCCACAATGCTCCAGGTTATTGTCATCGCACTGTTTTTCGGATTCGGCATCATCATTGCCGGTGACAAAGGAAAACCTGCGGCATACCTTGTGGAGAGTCTCTCAGAAGTCTGCATCAACATCATGGGCCTCATCATCAATCTTTCGCCGATTGGCGTGTTCGCACTGATCACTCCGGTCGTGGCCACAAATGGTCCGTCCGTACTGCTTCCTCTTCTGAAATTGATCGGGGTAGCCTATCTTGCCAGCATCGTGCATATGGTTGTAGTTTATTCAAGCGCGGTCAAAGGATTCAGCGGCATCAGCCCACTCAGATTCTTCAAGGAACAAAGCCCGGCCATGCTCTTTGCATTTTCCAGTGCCAGCAGTGTGGGAACTCTGCCGTTTAACTATGAATGTACAGAAAAGCTTGGTGCCAGAAAAGAGATCGCAAGCTTCGTCCTGCCTCTGGGTGCTACGATCAACATGGACGGAACCGCTATTTACCAGGGGGTCAGCGCTATTTTCATCGCTCAGATTTTTGGAGTGCATCTGACTTTAACCCAGCAGCTGATGGTCATTCTGACTACGACCCTGGCTTCCATAGGCACCGCAGGAGTTCCGGGGTCCGGCGTTATCATGCTTGCCATGGTGCTCCAGAGTGTCGGGCTTCCTTTAGAGGGAATCGCCCTCGTAGCAGGAGTCGACCGTATCCTTGATATGGCAAGAACCACAGTCAATATCACCGGGGATGCAGCCTGCACTATCTGTGTGGATGCCATGGAAAAACGGAAAGAAGCACGGAGAAAAGTAGACATCTCCAACAATCTTTAAATTCCTATCCAGCAGAATTTATCCATATTCGTGCAAAAAAACTGCCACACCTTTTTAGTGCGGCAGTTTTTTTACGCTTCTGTCCCCTCGAACAAGGTTTCAAATTCACTCTGATTGATTCGTTCTTTTTCCAATAACAGTTTTGCACAGCTGTGGAGTACTTCCATATGCTCTTCAATGATCGCCCTGGCTTTCTTATAACAGTCATCCACGATGTCTTTCACTTCCTCATCGATAATGGTTGCCACCCGCTCTCCGTACGGACGGGGCTGGCCGATTTCTTTTCCGAGGAAGACTTCATCCCCTTCACCGCTGTCGTAATTGATCAGACCGAGCCGGTCTGACATGCCGTACTCAGTGACCATAGATCTGGCAAGCTGGGTAACCTGCTTGATATCCTGGGAGGCACCGGTCGTGATATCTTCAAAGATCAGCTCTTCTGCGATCCTTCCTCCGAGACTTACCATGATATTATGCAGCATTTTATTTTTTGTATTAAAGATATTGTCGTTTTCAGGGAGCGGCATCGTATATCCCGCCGCCCCAACGCCGGTCGGTATGATGGAAACCGTATAGACCGGTCCCATATCCGGGAGCACGTGAAACAGGATCGCATGGCCTGCCTCGTGGTAAGCCGTAATCCTCCTCTCGCTCTCAGGGACAACACGGCTCTTTTTCTCTGTGCCGATTCCCACTTTGATAAAGGATTTGTCGATATCTTCTTTTACAATGTATCCGCGGTTATTTTTAGCCGCCTGAATGGCCGCTTCGTTCATCAGGTTTTCCAGATCTGCGCCCACGAATCCCGCCGTCGTCCTGGCGATCTCGTGGAGATCCACATCATCGCCCAGAGGTTTCTTCTTGGCATGGATCTTTAAAATGTCCTCTCTTCCCTTGACATCCGGCCTTCCCACGCCGACCTTCCGGTCAAACCTGCCCGGTCGGAGAATCGCCGGGTCGAGGATATCCACACGGTTCGTAGCTGCGATGACAATAATGCCTTCATTGACGCCGAAACCGTCCATCTCCACAAGCATCTGGTTCAAGGTCTGTTCTCTCTCGTCATGTCCGCCGCCCAGGCCGGAACCTCTCCGTCTGGCCACCGCATCGATCTCGTCGATAAAAATGATACAAGGTGCGTTCTTCTTAGCCTCTGCAAACAGGTCTCTGACCCTGGCAGCCCCGACGCCGACAAACATCTCAACGAAATCAGAACCTGAAATGCTGAAAAACGGGACATTTGCCTCTCCGGCCACGGCTTTTGCTATGAGTGTCTTACCTGTTCCCGGAGGTCCTACTAAGAGGACTCCCTTTGGGATTCTTGCCCCGATACCGATAAACTTCTTCGGATCTTTTAAGAAATCCACCACTTCTTCCAGTTCCTCTTTTTCCTCGGTAAGACCCGCCACATCGTCAAATGTAACTTTCGGGCCGTCCGGATTTGCCATCTTGGCACGGCTCTTTCCGAAATCCATCATTTTTCCGCCGCCGCCATTCTGCTTCATCATCATGATCAGGAAAAATACAAGAATTCCCACCATCAAAAGGTTCGGAAGCAGGGTCGTGATCCAGTCTCCGCTCCGGTCGATCGGCTTCACTACCATTTTTTTATAGAGATTCGGGTATTTATCCTCGATCTCTTTTACCGCCGCGTCAACGTCGGTGATATTACAGTTTTTATACACTTCATTCTTTAATTCTACCGTCATAGTGCCGGTTGGGACCTCTTTATTCTGCTTCATGGTGATCCCCACAACCTGCCCCGCTTTTGCGTCCTGACGGAATTGTGCGTAATTATAATTGTCCTCGGTGCTGTTCATCATTCTGGAAAAATAAATAATCCCCAGACATAAAATGACTGCAAGGAACAAAAAATTGCTGTTTCCTCTTCTTGGGTTCAACTTACTGTCTCCTCTCTGCTATTCTTCTGCGACTCCGATATATGGAAGATTCCTGTAATTTTGTGCAAAATCCAGGCCGTAGCCCACGACAAACTCATCCGGCACGTCAAAACCTGTGTATGCCACTTCCACATCCACCTCCCGGCGCTCCGGTTTATTCAAAAGCGTACAGATACGGAGGCTCCTGGGCTTCCTGCTCAAAAGCATTGGCTTTAAGTGGTTCAGTGTTTTCCCGGAATCAATAATATCTTCCACGATCAGAACTTCTTTATCCTCGATCGGTTCATCCAGATCCTTGGCAATCTTTACGATACCGGAAGACTCTCTGGAATCCCCGTAGCTGGACACGGACATAAAATCAATCGTTACCGGGACTGTGATCCTCTTGGCCAGCTCACACGCAAAAAAGACACCGCCTTTTAAGATCGCGATCAAATGTACTTCCTTTCCCGCATAATCTTTGCTGATCTGGTCCCCCATCTCCTTGATTCTCTTATCCACAGCTTCTTCTGAGATCAACTCTCTAATCTCTGCTTGTTCCATATTTAATGTTTTCCTCCTAATTGTATTCCAATCTTAAATATCTTTTCGTTTTTTCAGAAACCTTATAAAACTCGCTCAGGCGGCGACCGATGATCCATATGATCCGGCTTCCGTCTGCCGCAAGCGGTATCCGGTCCCGCTCTTCTCTCGGAATTTTCTGGTCAATAAAATACCGGCTCAAAGACTTGCTCTTTCCATCTTTTGAAAATACAAAAAAGTCTCCCGGCTTTCTGTACCTCAGTTGGATGTCTTTGTCTATTTTATCATAATCAATGATTTTGGTAAAATCTTTTTCATCCATTTTTTCAAACCGGTTTGTCTCCGTCAGGACCAGCTGTCCCACAGCCGCTTTTTCTGCTGTTGTCTGCTTAGCCTCCACCAAGAGTCCTCCGTATGTTTTCTTTCCAGTAAGTCCATATGGAAGATCAATGGATTTCCCGGTTTCCCTGAAAGCCAGATCACAGAAACTCTGGATATGGATCTTCTCAATATCCTTTTTTCTGCCTGCGGTCTGTTCTATGGCCTGTTTTGCCAAAAGTCTCCTGATCGGCTCCGATTCCTTCAGAAACCGGCCTGTATCGATGAGACATCCCTTTTCATCCTGCTTTACACAGGCTTTCCACGCCTCAGACAACTGCTGTTCCAAATAACGGCTCCACTCTTCTATTTCTTCGGACAGTGAAAATATATGTTCCACAGCCCTTGAATTGACTTCTGTGAGCACCGGAATGACCTGATTGCGGATCTTATTCCTGGCAAACGTATTATCTTCATTACTGGCGTCCTCCATCCAGCTTTGGCCCTTTTCTTTTAAATACTTAAGGATTTCCGTTTTCTTAAGGCACAAAAGCGGCCGGATCACATCTCCCCGGACGGCTTCCATCCCTTTCAGACCCTGTATTCCGGTCCCCCTGGACATCCGGTAAAGAATTGTCTCCGCCTGGTCATTCTGGTGATGAGCCACTGCAATTTTTCCGCCTCCGTGCATATCCAGAACTTTTTGAAAGCATCGGTAGCGGATTATCCGTCCTGCCTCTTCCAGAGACATGGATTCTTTTTCAGCCATGCCTTGCACATCTTCCGAAAAAGTTATCCACGGCACCTTCAGTCTCCGGCATAAGTTTTCCACAAATTCCTGGTCTTTGAAAGCTTCCCTGCGGATACCATGATTGATGTGGACAGCGTGCAATTCAAGTCCATACTCCTGCTTAAGCTCACATAAAAGCAGGAGCAGGCACACAGAGTCTGCTCCTCCGGAGACTCCCACAGCGATGAAATCTCCCTGGCTGATCATATGATGTTTTTTTATAAACCTTAGTACTTTATCCATATCAATACTTTATCATTCCCAATCCAAGGATTCAATACTTATCCCAAATCCCGAGACCAATCATCGTCATGTCATCCTTTTTTTCGTATCCCTCGGTCTTTTCGATCTTCTCCATCAGTTCATCCACAAATCCCTGCGGACGTGTCGTGTGGATCTGCTTCATATACTCCATCAGCAGTTCCACTCCTTTTTCGCCCATGGAGTCGATGATCCCGTCGCTGACCTGTAAAATGAAATCTTCCGCCTCCAGCTTCTTCCGGTGTATAGGCAGTGACTTTTCCTTTAAAACACCTACCGGCAGACTGGGAAGCTGTACCATTTCCACCTGTCCCTTCCGCTTCAGGAAACATGGGCAGGCACCCAGCTTCAGAAAGCTTCCGATCCCCGCGTGCAGGTCAATCTGCAGATAATCAAGGGTCGAATAGCGCTCCTTCTCCGGCCAGAATACAAAAATAGACTGCAGAAGCTGGACGGCTCTTTTCTCATCCAAGCCTACCTCCAGAAGTTCCTCCAGTGTCTCGATAACCGCTTTACTGTCCCTGTTTGCAGCGGTTCCTGTGCCCATGCCGTCGGAGATCATAGAGACAAACCTGTGATTTCCCACAGTCCCCATAGAAAAATTATCCCCATTTTTCATATCTTCTTTCTCTGCCCTGGAAATCACCCCTGTCAGCACATGAAATTTTGTAGCCGCCTGCACCCCCATCATTTCATAGTTCTCCCCGATGGCCTGCTTACCGTTGGGCAGCGGCTGAAGTTTTTCCTGGAGAATGACCGACAGCCACCGGGCTACTTCTTTGGTCGTTACCTCCCTGCCCTTCTGGGCTTTTAAAAACAGGTAAATCTGCTTTCCCCTCATGTCATCTTCATATATATAAACCTTTTTCACTCTCAGATGATGGGCTTTCAGCCCTTTCTCAATAACTTCCTGCATCGGGCGGACTCCGAACAGCTGATATTTCTGGGCCGAGAAGCTTCTGAACATCCTTCCGGCCTCTATGTACTGTTCCCCGATCATCCTGCGCATTTCGATAAACCGCTGTTCACAGGCATACAAAAAAAGCTCCCTTTCATAGATCGTATTGATCTCTTCCACCCACTCCTTCTCTCGCTGGCATTTGCAGACAGAGCGGATATTCTGCACACTGAGGCCTCCCTGCTTCTCCAGAAGTTCCCCCAGCTTGTCCCTGTCATCCAGCGTCAGCCGGCACTTATCTTTTTCCCGGCACAGCATACATTCTTTTAAAATCGTACTCTCTATGATTGTTCTTCCGGTCTTTTTTTCCAAGTCTTCATCCTGCTCTGCACACATCCGCTTTCCGATCGTAGTGAGGCAGTGCTCCATCTGTTTCATATTATATGATATGATATCTTCCAGCTCATTGAAAAATATCTCTTCTACTGGTTCTTTTTTCTTTATAATTGGCATCCTGGACCCTCCTTCAGCTTCTAATTATACAAGGATCTTGTGTCATAATTTGCTGAAACGAATCTAAGGGACCGATTTCCATGCAAACAGCTCTTGTTATTTCTCTTTGGGACAGCTAAAATATATGAAAAGTATTAATTGGAGGTATAGAATGGAGCATGCAGATGAAATCATCCCTATCTTAAAGTCGTCCCTTCCTTTTTGGGAGCACCTGAAAGAAACAGAAAAGAAGACTCTCTCCCAGTGGTCTCAGCTTGTCCGCTACGAAAAAGGAGGGATCATCCGGTGCCAGAACTGTGAGTGTACCGGCGTGCTGATCATCAAAAGCGGAAGTGTGCGGACTTTCATGCTCTCAGAAGAAGGAAAAGAGATCACTCTGTACCGTCTGGAACAGGGAGATGTCTGTGTCCTTTCTGCTTCCTGCGTACTGTCTGCCATCACTTTTGAAGTACAAATGGAGGCGGTAACAGAAAGTGAAATCATACAGATCAGCGCAGGAGCATATTCGGAAATCGTTGACCGGAATATCTATGCGGAAGCATTTACCTATAAGCAGGCCACCGAGCGTTTTTCCGATGTGATGTGGACCATGCAGCAGATTTTGTTCATGAGTTTCGATCAGAGGCTTGCGATCTTTCTCCTGGATGAGAGCGGAAAAACGGGTTCTGACGACATCCATATGACTCACGAACAGATTGCCAAATACACCGGAAGCGCCAGGGAGGTTGTAAGCCGTATGCTGAAATACTTTTCATCGGAAGGTTTGGTAAAACTGTCCAGAGGCGGAGTCACAATCCTTGATAAAAAGGGCATAAAACAGCTGATCAGCTGAAATAAAATGCAGCAAACGGACAGATACCGTTTTGCTGCATTTTGCTGCTTAGATAAAAAGGTTTACATCAGAATTCTCCGCATCTCCCAAATAGGAGGCTACACCTGCGAATTCCACACCGTCGATGATCTCTTCTTTCCTGATACCCATCACATCCATGGACATGGTACAGGCCACCAGCTTCACACCGTTTTCAATGGCCTGTTTCATGAGATTTTCAAGAGTTTCCACATTTTTCTCTCTCATGACCCTCTTCATCATCTTTGTTCCCATACCGCCCATGTTCATTTTTGATAGTTTGAGCTTCCTGCTTCCTCTCGGCATCATGACTCCGAACATCTTTTCCACAACTGATTTTTTTACCCGCTGTTTTTCTGATTTCCTCACAATGTTCAGCCCCCAGAAGGTAAAAAACATTGTGACCGGCCTGCCCATGGCTGCGGCACCGTTGGCGATAATAAAGGAAGCGAGGGCCTTATCCATATCTCCGCTGAACACGACCATCGTTTTGCCCTGCCCGCCGTTTGTGTCAGCGGCTACCGCACACAGTTCCTGCCCTTCTTTTCCTTTTTTTATAAAGACTACATTTTGTTTTCCGTCCCGCTCCTTCTTTACTAACGTATTTCCTGTTCTCTGGCACCAGGATTCAATATCCCTTGGGAATCCCATGTCTGTGGCCACCACTTTGACCGTCTCTCCATCCTCCATGGATTCTAAAGTCTCGTGAACCTTCATGATCGGCCCCGGACACTGCAGACCGCAGCAGTCAACAAGCCTTACTTCTTTTGGCTCTGCCTCTGCTGCTTTCAGCTGTTTTTCTTCCCGGCAGGCAGATGGCTCTCCGTCTTTGTAGTGCATAGACTGATAAAAACTCGTTCCTCCTTCCAGCACCTTTACATCTGAAAAACCATTCTGCTTAAGGATTCTGGCTGCGTTGTAGGAACGGACTCCAACTGCACAGTAAGTTACGATAAGCCGGTCCTTCGGCAGTTCAGCCATTCTCTGCCTCAGCTGCCCCAGCGGAATGTGAACAGAGCCCGGAATATGGAATACCATCCGCTCCATCTCTTCGGTTACATCCAAAATGGTTAAGTCCTTCTCCCAGCCTTCTGTTTCGATCCTGTCATCCAGTTCCCGGCAGCTCATAAAGGAGACCATCTTCTCCAAAACATTCTCTGCCGTAAAGCCGAGCATATTTACCGGATCTTTCGCTGAAGAATAAGGAGGAGCATAGGCGAGTTCCAGTTCTTCCAGATCATAGATTGTATTTCCGGAGCGTATGGCGCCTGCGAGCACGTCGATCCGTTTATCCACACCTTCCTGCCCCACTGCCTGTGCGCCAAGAATGTTTCCATCAAGGTCAAACAACAGCTTTAATGTAACCGGAACAGCACCAGGGTAATATCCCGCATGGGATTTTTGATTGATCAGTACAGTTTCATAGTCCTTCCCCCGGACCTTCCCCTTACGGATCAGCGTTTTTTCATTGACCCCTGCTGCCGCGGCTGTCAGGTCAAATACCTGGACAACTGAAGTCCCAAGAGTTCCCTTATATTTCTTCTGTTCTCCTGCAATATTATCCGCACAGATCCTTCCCTGTTTGTTGGCCGGTCCGGCTAAAGGGATCATTGCAGGTTCTTTCAGTACATAGTTTTCAACCTCTATGACATCGCCTACCGCATATATATTCTCTTCGGAAGTCCGGAGCATCTCATCCGTTAAAATACCGCCCCTGGCGTTAAGTTTCAAACCCGCTTTCCTCGCAAGTTCACTGTTTGGACGCACTCCTATGGACAGCAGGACCATATCTGTCTGTAATTCCTTCCCGCTGTTCAGCGCAATAAACGTTTTCCCGTCTTTATATTCAAAAGATGCCACGCCATCTCCCAGTATCAGGCTGACACCGTTCATTTCTATGTTTTCATGAAGAAGCTGGGCCATCTCGAAATCCAGAGGGGCCATGACCTGGTCCTGCATCTCCACAATGCTCACCTCAAGTCCAGCCCTGTTAAGATTCTCCGCCATCTCAAGGCCGATGAATCCGCCGCCGATTACCGCTGCTGTCTTCGGCTTTTTTGTCTCTATGACTTTCTTTAATCTGTCTGTGTCCGGAACCGTCCAAAGAGTATAAATATCCGGTCCGTCAATGCCAGGAATCGGAGGCACGACCGGAGAGGAGCCTGTGGCGATCACCAGATAATCGTAGCTCTCCTCATACGCTCTGCCCTCCTTTAAATCTTTTATGGTCACTGTCTGATCTTCCGGGTTAATTTTCACAGCTTCATTCCGCACTCTGACATCTACGTTAAATTTCTTTTTCATGGCCTCCGGAGTCTGAAGAAGCAGAGACTCCCTGTTTTTGATCACATCCCCTACATGATACGGAAGCCCGCAGTTGGCATAGGAAATATATTCACCCCGTTCCAGAAGAACAATTTCCATGCTCTCATCTTTTCTCCGAAGTCGGGCCGCTGTCGTCGCCCCGCCTGCCACACCGCCGATGATCACTGTTTTTTTCCTCATATTTTCCACCTCATATTTTTTAAAATATCATATCTGGTGTTATCATATCTGAAATGAAGTGATCATTCTGTGACCATGTCACACAGGAAAATATTATTCATGTCTGAAATCATAGACATCTTTATGGATGTCCAGTGTTTTTCCGTTAATTATCTATTTTTAACATATGATAGAAATCATCTTTATCATCTGGATAACCACAAAATAACAAGTCATCTACTACAAGCAAAGCATACCAATCATTATTTGGCATTTTAATCTTTTGTTCCTGCTCAGAATCCAAGTGATAGATTTGTATATGCCTTTCCTCTGAGCTATCCCAATGAGTATTATATCCAACAATCATAGAGGAGTTATAAACAAACTCATAAGAATTGTCGGAAAAACCATGTTGTATTTTGTCTTTCTTATGATCTCTATATTGGTATAATCTCACCTTACCATCCTCACCCCAGCAAATATAATATACTTTCCCTTGATTCTCTACAATTCCCTTATATAGAACTATATTATCCTCATACTGCAGTTTATTTTTCCATGCTTGTCCTCGTACAATCTTACCCTTTCGAGTCTTTAAATCAACCTTATTTATTCCTACCTCCCCATGTTCTATATAATATAAATTGTCCCCAGAAAAACATGGCTTTCTTATATCTTCTGCAATCTTTTCCATTTTCTTGTTCTTAGGAAAGAATCGAAAAATAGTATTACCTTCATCACCTTCGGCTAACAAGTATATTTCATTGTTATATAATTTAATTCCATGGATCCACTCTATCTCTTTTTTATCTTTTGCAGAAAGAAGTTTTTAAATGTTTTTTCCATTCAGATCACTTTTAAAAACACAATTATTATGAACGTAATATAAACTGTCTTTTGATAATTCCAATCCACCTTCACTTTGTACTTTCGACTTTTTCTCCGGTCTAATAATTGTAGTTCTTTTATAATCCTTCTTGTTAATTCGAATGATTTCCTGGTTTTCCGTTTCATAGAAAACAAACTGATCATTTTGAACGATTGTAGATGAATATGCTGAATAATAAGCCAATGCTAGTTTGTCATTTTTTAAATCGAACATATCTGATAAATGTTCTTTTTCCCTCTGACACCCTACAAAAGTTAAACTAATTATTAATGAAAATAAGATATTGCTTTTATATCTTAATCTTTTCATATCAATACCGCTTACTTCTTTTTTCATCATTCACCATTGTTTCAAATACTTTTTACTTAAAATAACTCCATATCTTTCTTATTGTGGGCCCGCCATAGCGAATCTCTGGTTTTAAAACAGCACTTTTTGATGTTTTTCCTTCCATCCAATTTATTTTTAAAATAACTTCAGGAATATCGACACCTCCAAATTCCCACACTAGATAATATTTCTCCTTATTTTCATTAATAAATCGATCTTTTGTTATTGAATCGCCTTTTCCATTAACTCTTGGTTTTATTTTACCTCCGTATTTTTGAGCATCACCATTGTAATTTATTTTTACATCTATGACTCCGATATCTCCTGTTTTATTTCCTTCATAATATAAATCTCCAGTCCAATCTCCCCCTTCATAAACAATGTACCCATACAATCTCCATTTTCCATCGCTGCTTTCCGCATAACAATATGGGTATTTTTTTAAATCCTGTATATATATTACTACGCATGTTCCTAGAATAAAAATTATTCCGATAATCAAAGATTTCTTTTTAATCATATGATTTTAACTCCTTTAAGTTTAAATTAAGCAACTTTCTGCAATTTGAGAAAACATAATTTATCTTATTCTTATAATTCGATATCCATTTTGATTTTTTATACTATTTATTGACTTTGCTTTATGTTTATTAGAATGTCCCGCATATTTCCATTTTCCTTTAGAACCACGTGAAATAATTATAGAATGATGCCAACCGTTCTTACGTTCTCTTAACTGTACAACATCTCCTTTTTTCGCTTTTCTTTGTAATATTTTTTAGAACTACAAAATATAATTTTTGCTCCATGTTTCTTCCAATAAGTATAAAAATCTTTAACCGCTGTCCAAGAACTTGATTCTTTCCAATGGGTTGGTGGACCATAGTTACCATGATACTCTTGGCGCTTTATAGAATACCAATAGCTTGTAGTTCTAGAAATACGACGACGATGAAAAAGAAAAAGTGGTTTCTTCATACTTTTACCACCTGCATGTACACATTGTGAAACAAAATTCGTGCAATCACCTTGTCCAGTATGATTAGCATATTGAGGATTAAATTTCATTCCCCATTTGTATGCATAGTTTGCTGCTTTACTTGGTGAATACTTATGTCCACTGGGATCTACATAATTTATCCGATTGTCTTTACAATATACATACAAATGCTGTGTATCCGGCTGATTCACTTCTCCTCGATAAGTATCCTCAGACAAAAACCTTCCGTCCTCCGGATTATAATACCGTGCATTCAGATAATAAAGCCCCGTCGTCTCATCATATCTTCCGCCAGTATAACATGTCTCGTTTCCGGATGTGTTTTCTCCAACACTTGTTGTCTCCCCAAAGTCCTCATAACGATAAGACACATCCGCTTTTCCATCGTCTTTCACAAGATTGGTCGTACTTCCCTGAACATCCTTGTTATACACATAATACGCAGCATCATTGCCCGTATACCTCTGGGTTCCTATGATATTTCCGTCAGTTCCCAAAAGATCCTGAGACTTCTGCTCTCCTTTTCCATCGGTCGTATAAGAGACCACGCCATCCTGATAATAATAGTTGGTCGTCTGATCTCCTTCCACTCTCTGGATTCTCTGCCCGTCTCCATTGTAACGGTTCTGTTGCACAATGGCATTTTTACCATCTTTGTTGACAGAAACTTCGGTCAGCCGGTTCTCTGCATCATAAGCGCGGTAAAGGATTTCTCCGGTTTTACTATTGGTCTGTCCGATCTCATTTCCATTCTTGTCATAGGCATACTGCTTGTTCTCCTGTGCTGTGCCATCTTTCCAAGTCGTAGAAGCTGTCACCTGATCCAGACCATTATAGTCATAGGTCGTCTTCGACTCCCCTTTGTCTTCGGCTAAACGGTTTCCAACCTTATCATAGGTATAGCGTTTCGTCTCATTGACTTTTTCTTCATTCTTTTGAGGATAGTTGTTTACCTGCGTCTTTTCTACAATGTTGGAATTTTTATCATAGGAGTAGGCATAGGACTCCATAACTGTTTCTGGATGTTCCAAATCTGTGTAGACCATCTTTGCCACACGGTCAAAAGAATCATAGGTATAGGTCTTTTTGACTGCCTTATCACCATCCGATAAGAGATTTCGGTAATCCTTGATCTCTGTTACTTTTCCATAGCTGTCATAAGCATAGGTCCGCACAGTTGCTTCTTTTGCATCACTTCCCTTATATACCTCCGCTTTGATCACAGACAGCCAGCCGTCACTAGTGTAATGATAAGAAAGGCTTCTTACCCCATCTTTTTTCGTTGGATAGGTAACTTTCGTAAGTTTGCCTTCTGCGTCGTAAGTATATTTAATCGCATGGCTTTTGATCTCGTCAGCTGTTGGCCTCTCTGACTGACTCAGTTCCGCATAAGTTGTCTTTCTCTGAAGCCCGTCATACTCACACTCTGTATAGCGGTAAGCTGTTTGCGTGTTTCTTGGCTATTTAATTAGCGATGAATATTATTGAATCAATGGAGATATCTTCACTTTATGTTTCTTCCATTTTCACACTTGCCTTTTGATATTTTGATTTAATAAAATTCTTCATTTTATTTTCAGTTTTACATTTAAATATACATTTTCTCGTTCGTTTATCAATACAATAATATGTCTGTTTTTCTTTTTCATAAACAATGATAAAATCTTTATTACTAAAATATTTTTGAATATTCCCTTCAACTATGCTCTCTCCTTGACCATCCATCGCTGATTTGTTATTCTCAAAATAGCATAGTTGCCAGCATTTTGAACTAGAGGCTATTAGTTGATATCCATCATTTAAGTCATAACTGGGATCTCGTCCTGTATCATCTGTAACTAACACATAAAAACACATTGCACCAAAAATCAAGACAATTACAGCCATTACTTGTACTACTTTTTTCATATATATCCTTTCTGCAATCTTATGCTTGTTCTATATTATATGGCCTTACATCAAAATAGATCATTTTTGATGTAAGGCTCTTTTACAATAACTGTTATTTACGATAAAATTTTGTTGTAAATTTCCATTTGTATGGACGAACCACTTTACCTCTTTGAGGATAATATCCGAAAATATTGTTGACTAATGTTTTTATTATCCCTTGCTTTTTAAAACTAAATTTTGCAAAATCATAAGTGTCTTTTAATGCTAATTTAATCTTATATCCTTTTTTCGTTTTCTTATATACAGTCATCCTTATATTTCGAATGTGACCTACAGAATAAGCTAAATCTCTATCTTCAGAAAATCCAAATGTACCTTTTGGTTTCCAGGTAGCTTTTTTCTTTTTATTAGCTTTCTTTCTTAATCCTTTAAAAATTCTATATAATTTTTCAGAATTTTTCAGCCTGCTCTTAAACACCTTTTTAAAATTAAGATACGAAACATTTGATAAATTAATTCTCTTTGAATGTTTACTCAATGCAAACCAATACATTTTAACTGAAAGTTCCATGGGATAATGTCCACTTGGATCTGCATAGTTAATCGGATTATCTGCACAATAAGCATACATATGCTGTGTATCCGGCTGATTCACTTCCCCACGATAAGTATCCTCAGATAAAAATCTTCCATCCTCCGGATTATAATACCTTGCATTCAGATAATAAAGCCCCGTAGTCTCATCATAACGATAAGACACATCCGCTGTCCCATCGTCTTTCAAAAGATTGGTGGTACTGCCCTGTACATCTTTGTTATACACGTAATACGCAGTATCATTACCTGTATACCTCCGGGTTCTTAATTACATTCCCAGCGCTTTCCAAAAGATTCCAAGATGTCTGCTCTTCTTTTACATCGATTGTATAACAGACGACATCATCCTGATAATAGTAGTTAGTCATCTGATCTCCTTCTACTCTCTGAATTCTCTGCCGTCTCCATTATAATGATTCTGCTGAACAACAGCATTAGGTGTCTAACCAATAGGAACGATTGGTTATGCATTATTACAGTTAATCTGAGACGTCTTTTACCAAACTATATATCTAATTTTAGTATATGACCAAACTCCCCATTATCATAGAGATAAGTACAAACAACCATATCATCTATCACAAACTCAGCAGACCAAGTATCATTCGGCATTTTAATCTTCTTTTCTTGTTTAGAATCCAAGTTATAGATTTGGATATACCTTTCCTCTGAGGTATCCCAATGGGTGTTAAATCCAACAATAATGGATGAATTATAAACAAAATCATCAGAATTATCAGAAAAGCCATGTTGTATTGTGTCTTTCTTATGATCTCTATATTGGTATAGTCTCACTTTGTCATCTTTCCCCCAACAAATATAATATACTCTCCCTTCATTCTCCACGATCCCCTTATATCGGACTAAATCATCCTCATATTGCAATTTATTTTTCCATGCTTGTCCTCGTACAATCTTACCCTTTAGAGTCTTTAAATCAACCTTATTTATTCCCACTTCCCCATGTTCTATATAATACAGATTGTTTCCAGAAAAACATGGATTCCTTATATCTTCTGCGACTTTTTCAAGTTTTTTGCTTTTGGGATAGAATCGAAAAATACTGTTATCCCATTCACCATCGGCCAACAAGTATATTTCATTGTTATATATTTTAATTCCATTAATCCATTCTGTTTCTTTCTTCTCCTTTGCGGAAAGAAGTCGTTGAATGTTTTTTCCATTTAAATCACTTTTAAAAACACAATTATTATGAACGTAATATAAACTGTCTTTTGATAATTCCAATCCACCTTCACTTTGTACTTTCGACTTTTTCTCCGGTCTAATAATTGTAGTTCTTTTATAATCCTTCTTGTTAATTCGAATGATTTCCTGGTTTTCCGTTTCATAGAAAACAAACTGATCATTTTGAACGATTGTAGATGAATATGCTGAATAATAAGCCAATGCTAGTTTGTCATTTTTTAAATCGAACATATCTGATAAATGTTCTTTTTCCCTCTGACACCCCACAAGAAACAAACTGATCATTATAAAAAATACGAAATTGTTTTTATATCTAATTATTTTCATAACTACACCACTTCTTCCTGTCTTTAATAAAACAAAAATTTAGGATGGAATCAAACCATTCCATCCTATTCATTTTTCAAATATTCTCAAATTTTTTTAAATAACAATACCTTTTTGTACTCTTCTCAATTCAAACATCTCCCTCCTCTTCCCCGTGGTGGCTTATAATACTTCTTACCAACTTGTTTTATTTGTTTCCTAAATTTACTGGCATTTTTATATTTCCATCCATAGCCTGATTTTGATGAATTTGGTGCAGATTTTCTATATACATTCACAAGCCATCTACCACCTACACTACTATTTCCAATTTGATATCGGCCAGGAACTCTTTTATTTTTTGAAGGCATACCCTTTTGTTTCATTCTCCATCCTGCATAAATAGAAACTTCTCCTAATCCTTTACTATTTGGCCCTAATTCTGCAACTACTCCAAACAAATAATTACCATTTTTCATATTCACGATAACACCAACCGAGTAAATATAAGCTTTCATATTTTTAGGGACTACAATATATGGAATATCGTCGGATGCAATTGTACCATTAAAACATCTAGTCCCACATTGATGATCTAAATCTCCATATGGGCCTTTTTTATGATGACATTTCTTTCTCTCATATTTATTTTTTATTACGCCATCCGTACATATCCGTAATTCATCTGTGTTTCTTCCCCAAGATACTTCTTTTGCATGACCGCTTGGATCCACATAGTTGATTGGGTTATCTGCACAATAACCATACAAATGCTGTGTATCCGGCTCGTTTGTCTCCCCACGATAAGTATCCTCAGACAAAAATCTTCCATCCTCCGGATTATAATACCTTGCATTCAGATAATAAAGCCCCGTTGTCTCATCATATCGTCCCCCTGTATAACAG
>OCAS01001015.1_pt1 | contig 16906 bp, 10 predicted proteins | sample 1550751 | NCBI WGS metagenome assembly OCAS01 (sample SAMEA2580301, study PRJEB22360) | human gut metagenome | biome: human gut; feature: human-associated habitat; material: faeces | place: Denmark | collected 2008/2010
TTACCATCAATTACAAGATCGGCTGCCGTATCCGCATAGTGATCCTGGTCGTTGATGAGGATTACCTTATCCCCCTCAAAATATTTTACATATGTCTTTGCAAGCTGCGAATGCATGCTGCATCCCAGAAGCAGCAGGGTATCTGCCATTCCCACCTCGTCAACCGCACGGGTCAGAAGTGCGTTATTCACCATTTCTCCCCGCAGGCATACCTCCGGGCGGATGGTTGTGCCGCATTTGGTACATTTGGGAGTTCCTGCACACTCTGCCACTGCTTTCATGGGGTATTTCGTTCTGCATTTCGGACATACATTCCGGTAAATGCTTCCGTGGATCTCCAGGACCTTTTTGCATCCTGCCCTTTTCGGCAGGGAGTAGATATCACGGGTAATGACAGCCTGCAGGATTCCCCTGTCCTCCAAACGCTTCAGAATCTTCATACCTTCATTGATTCTTCCTCTTTTGCTGAGGATTTCCCGTTTGTAAAAGTCATAAAACTGCGTCACTCTCGTATTATAGAACTCAGCACTGAACATTTCCTCAGGGGAACATCCGTATCTGGTTTCAATATCATACGCATCCTGGTCTGATCTCCAGTTTGTGCATCCGCACTGGCTGCTCACCCGCATTCCCAGCAGACATACCAGATACCTGCTGTTTTCAATCACTTTTTTTGCCCGCAGCAGCTTTTCTTCCTGTGACATTTTCCCACTCTCCGTACTTTTACTTATCCAGTTTTTTACACTAAGAATAATGTATCACTGTATAATTTTAAAGTCAAGAAAACAATTATCACGTCTGTATGACAATGCAGGGCAAACCAGGTTCTTTTCTGAATCAGAATTCCTTATTGCTGTATATCCTGATTGAAATCATGTAAGATACTGCTAAAACCAGAATACTTACTGCTAAAAGTATACCTGCGATTATTACTTGTCCGTTAGGATTCTGCTGAAGGTTAACCAGAAGTTTTTCCACAGCTGTCCCTTGTATCAAATCCTTTAAAAGCGTCAGTGCTAAAAACGGGATCATGAAAAGCATCATGAAAACTATCCTGCCTTTCTCCACACCCAGTTTATAGATTACAGGTATGACAATACCTGTAAAAATAGGGATAGCCATGCAGCCGGAAACAGTACTGAGTACCTGGTCTGCTACAGACATACCCAAAAGTGCTGCCGTTACTCCGGATATTACTATTGAAAATAAAGCAATCGCTAAAGTCATAATAATAACCAGCATATATCTTGCCTGTACAATCATCTTTTTTCCCAGAGGAAATGAAGCAGCATAGGTGTCCCAATGATAATACTGATCCGAATTGAACAGACTGAGCATCGTCGTTAAGAATACCACAATGCACATAACACCCACGTATCCTGGACTCTTCATCACGTAGCCAAACACACATAAAAATAAAAATAATAGTACATATGTTTTCTGCCTGATTCTGATACTGTATATATCTTTGAGTATAAGCCCTTTCATGATACCACCTCACCTTTCTCCAGCAGCAGAAGAACATCCTCAATATCCGGAGCATCCACTACCATATCCGGATATCTGCGCATAAACGCCTGTCTGTCCTGCACCAAAAATTCGTAGCCTAAAACGCCTCTTTTCAACCGCAGGATTCCTTCTTTATCCAGTGTGCTGTAATCCTCTTTGGAACATTTTCCCACACCGTAACGGTAAAGGATCTCGTCTTTATTCTCCACAAAAAGCAGCCTGCCGTTCTGGATAAATGCTATATAGTCGGATACCTTCTCCAAATCACTGATAATATGCGAGGACAGGAGCACTGTATGTGCCTCATCCTGAATGTATTCCAGCAGGATATCCAGCAGATCATCGCGAACCAGAGGATCAAGGCCGCTGGTTGCCTCGTCAAATATAAGAATCTTGGCTCTGTGAGAGAGCGCTACTGCGATCTGCAGCTTCATTTTCATTCCTCTGGAGTAATCTTTAATCAGCTTTTTATGTTCCAGCTTAAAGTCATTCAGATATGTTTCGTACAGTCCTGCATCCCACTGGCTGAAAATGTTCTCCATGATCCTGCCAATCTGTACAGCGTTCATGGTCTCATGGAAGTTTGCTTCTGCCAGAACCATACCCACCTGGTTTTTCCAGTTGTCATTCTTTTCTTCCAGTTTCTCGCCGTCCACATAGATTTCACCGGCATCTCTTTTTATGATTCCGAGAATACACTTGATCAGGGTGGTCTTACCGGCTCCGTTTGCTCCAACCAGCCCTACAATACTTCCTTTTGGAATTTCTAAATTAATGTGGTCCAGTGAGAATTTTTCATAGTTTTTCACCAGACCTTCAATTCTGATCGCTGCTTCCATTTTTATTCCTCCTCATAGAGCATTCTAAGCATCTCTGTCAATTCTTCCAGTTCTACTCCATTGATCTTGCTTTTTTCTACAGCTTTTTCCAATAAACCTTCTATTTCCTTTAACTGCTCCTCTCTCACAAGCTCATGGTTTGTATCCGCTACGAAACTGCCTTTGCCGACCTGAGAACAAATAAATCCATCCCTCTCTAATTCCTCATATGCTCTCTTCGTGGTGATCACACTGATGCGGAGTTCTTTTGCCAGAAGGCGCATGGATGGAAGTGACTCCCCCGGCTTTAGCTGGCCTCTCATGATTGCCTGCTTTATCTGCTCCGTGATCTGTTCGTATATGGGCTTCCCGCTTGTATTGCTGATTATAATATTCATCCTTACTTCTCAACTTTCTGTGCGCGCGTGTATATATATCGTTTATTGTATATACTCATTATACACATTAGATACACACCTGTCAACACCTATCCTAAAAAAAATTTCCGCACGCAAAAACAGCATCGGCCCAGGAATTGATATGCCGATGCTGTTTTTTCTTAAATATTCTTTTTTCTGCTCCTCCGGCTAATAATCATGACTGCCGCAGAGAGTCCTGCCAGCAGGATCATTGCTTCCACTGGGGAGGAATCTCCTGTTTTAGCTGTTTTGGCTGCTGTCTTTGCTGCCGGTTTCGCAGGTGTCTTTTTCGTGTTATCCGTTTTATCCACAATCACTGCAGGGAACTGCTCACTTTTGCGGATCTGCTTTGTGGTGAGAACATAGGTGGAGCAGTGTTTTATCTGCACTGTCACATATCCGTTCACAACCTTAATATTCTTCTGTACCGGTTCCATTGCATTCTTCTCGGTATTGTAATAATACAGGTAAAGATTCTGTCCATCTTTAAAACTGCTGCCTGCATAAATTTCAATTTCAGCCAGTCCCGGAAGCTCTCCTTCATGGGCAAATTCCAGATATAAATTCTCTGATCCCTTGGCCATAAGGCTGCCGGCCTTTTTATTTTCTTTCTCTTGGGCAATGGTAAAATCCATGGCAATATCCGGATCTGCAATTCCCGTTCCGGTAAATTTCCAGGAATACAAAAGCCTGTTGTCCTCTTCTGCCATAACGGTGAGGGTTCTTTCTGTCCCTTTCAGGCTTTTGAACACGGTCTTCTGCTGTTCCCCGGTTAAACCGTTTCCGTCTTTGCTCTTGTAGATCAGGCTTGTAACACTGGTATCCGCCAGACCTTTTTCCAGTTCCTCGTATGTGAAAGCTGTGCATATTCCATCTGGATAATCTGGGTTATTCGGGTTGTCTGGATTGTCCGGGTTATTCGGGTTGTCCGGATCTGGATTGTCTGGGTTGTCTGGATTGTCTGGGTTATCCGGATTATCCGGATCTGGATTGTCCGGGTTATCTGGATTATCCGGGTTGTCCGGATCTGGATTATCTGGGTTGTCTGGATTGTCCGGGTTATCCGGGTTGTCTGGGTAATCCGGGTTGTCCGGTACTTTTTCCCCTACTGCCCATTCATAAGATATCCCCTGCAGCACTCCCTCATCCACATATCTCATCTGATGGCTCTGGTCCACAAACGTTATGCTCTCAGGCATTACAAAAGCCCGGAACATTTCATTGCTGGGAGTCCCTGAAATTGTACCGATTGTCACATCCCGGGCCTGTTCAAACAAAGCGCCTGATGATGACAGATAAATGTCCAGAATACCGTTTTCATAAATAGCCTCCCGGATTCTGCAATCATTCTGTAAATCCTCTGAGAAAGCAAACCGGACATCACGGATACTCCCGCTTTCCGTCTCCTTTATCTGCATCTGAATCCTGAGTGTTGTTGCGTGGTTCTTTATCATATCTGCATTGGGGTACAGAGCCAGCTCCACCTGGCTCGTATCCTTCTGCTGCATTTTGATCATTGTATCATCCTGCTCTGCGGCGCGCACGGGTATATAAGTCACGAACAGGGCCAAAATCAGGACCATACATAAGCTCTTCATTCTTTTCATCCGTTCCCCTCCTCATGATTGTCCTTCAAATGAATGGGCGGCAGCGGGTCAGGCACTTCCATAGGCAGTGTATCACTCACAAGACGCTCCCCTTCATTTGTATGCGCATCGTCCACTCTGTATAATTCCGCTCTGACACTTGTCACACCGGATGGAATCTGATCCGGTTCCATATAGTAGATCCAGGTACCGGAGGAGACCTCACCTAATTCCCCTTCTGCCGGAACCTCTGCAAAGATCAACTGGGAACCATCCAGGATATTTCCATTCTGATCATACAGTTTTACCACATTATAGGAAGGATTTCCTTTATATTCCCCTGTAAAGATCAGGGAACCTGCCGGTATTCTGCCGCCCTCAGCATCATAGCTGTAATCTTCATCCAGGATGCCGATTCCCTTATCCAGCAGCTCTACATTGTCTCCCGTAGGTCCTAAAATATCTATCTCTGACAGGGAGACCGCACTCTGGCCCTTGATTTTCAGCTTCAGATAAGCCGCGTCGTAGGTATACAGCCAGGAATCCCCCTCTTTGTTAAAATAGGAAACAGCCGTATCCCGTGAATAGGACAGTGTTCCTGTTTTTACAGGGGTCCACTGGTTTCCGTCCTGGCTTACATAGGCTTCAAATTTCCTGACTGCTGTTTTATCGTCAGCGGCTGTCACCTTAAAGGCAGCGGCCTGAAGGGTTCTGCCGAAGCTGATGACGATCTCCGGGTTTTTTGCCTCTCCGGTATATACATCTGCATAGTCATTGTTACAAATACTGCTGATTCCGGAAATGGTGATTCCTTCCGGATCTTCCTCATTTCCTTCCTCCTGACGGTCGCTTGATGAGGTCATGTTTGTAGTTATCTTCCATCCATCCTTCGCCACACTTCCGTCATTGGAAATCTTCACAGAGTCTATGGCAGCCCTCTCTGTCTGCTGCAGCAGCTTGTCATATCCCACTGCCTCATAAGTAAACACTCTGTTGTTCATGGACGCAATGGTATCCGTAAATGTCACGGTACCGTCTTTCGCCTCCACAAACCCGATGACCTGGCCGTTTCTGTATATTTCATATCCCAGCATGGAGTTCTGGTCAGCCGCATTATTGGAAAGCGTGATCGTAACCTGGTTGGAATTCGGAACATATGAAAGATCCGCACTTACTGCAGTCTGTGCTGCCGTGCTTTCTCCGCCCTCAATACGGTATGCTCTTGCCTCATCTGAAATATAGCTGATCCTTCTTGTCTCCTCCTCAAACTGTGATGCGTACGCCATAGTATCTGAATCCGGCGTCATACCCCACTGCTCAAAGAATGCAAGCAGGTTCTTTTCCGCTGCCGCACAGGAAAGACGCATCAGAGTGTTGTCCACATCTTTTGGAATTGTGAGAGCGACACCTCCGGGCGCCGGCGCAATGGCCGTATTTCTGGCGTATGCATCCACTCTTGCAAAGAACAGATTATTAAACTGCTCCTCATAGTTATCATAAGTCCTGAAATTATATCCCTCATCATAGGCCAGATGGAGCTGCCAATACATGGCAAGGCTTGTAAATACGCTCTCTGCGCGGCCCTTTGTCCCTGAAGTGACCTTTTTATATACATCTGCATATTGATAACGGACAGAATCATTCGTCTCCTTGGCCTGTGCCAGAATGGAGTAATAGTTGTTGGTTATTTCCGCAATGGCATAGGATGGCTGATTGATGATATGGCCAATCTCATGGGCGATTCCCCAGCCAAATAGCTGTCCGCTCACATATCTGCCGTTGTCACTCTGTACCGGTACACTGTTTGCCAGTCCTGCTGCGCTGCCCCACTCGATACCGATATGGAGCCCGCCGGCATACATAAATGCCCCTGAAAACATTCTCATGTAACGGATATTCAGACGGCTGGATGGCAGATTGTTCTTGCCGCCGTACCGGGCTGCCAGTGTCTTGTCACCATTATAATCGCCAAGTCCTTTGTGCTGGTAAAACAGTGTCACCATCTGTTCCATGGCCTGACAGGATTCGTATAATACTTCTGTCTGGTTGTCCAGGCTGTTTTCTTTTCCCTGGTTTTTCAGCTTGTTGTTGATACCGTTTAAGATCTGTTCCGCGGATACGGAATACATCATCTGATGCAGTACAATGTCCGTTGCTCCCAAAATGCAGTTCTTTTTGTCATAGCTGTAGTCACAGCCGCTTTCCTTATTCCCCTCATGAAACTTTTTGTGAAGATCCGAAATTTCCGGAACATATGCATTTAATTTCTCCACATACGCCCTGACCGCTTCTTTTGCTTCCGCCTCATCTGCCGCGTTTGAAATGTCAAGCTTTGGTATCTCCTGCCCTCCGCTTACACGCACGCTCATATTCAACGCGTCATTATTTCCTGTAAATTCCACATACAAACTGCCCCCGTGTTCTGCACTCAGACTTCCAATCTGGGGAATGGTAACTTCATTTTTTCCGTTTTTCAGATTCTGGACCACAACCTTGCTCCAGTTTCCTGATTCCGCGTGATACTGTGTGGCGATGAGATTCAGGTTCGTGTTGGCCCCCAGTTCCGCGTCATCTCTGCCCACATACACAACCAGTTCTTCTCCGGCGTGAGCACTGATGCCGAGAGGCTGCCACGCGTTCAGGCCGCCGGAAAAGCCCAGGGCGCCGTCCTTTTTCTTTGTCACGGCTGTGTCCACTTTCATTACTCTGCGGGCATTTTTATCGTTGAGAAGTTCTTTCGCGTAGGCCAGATCCGACAGCAGCCGATCCCGCTTCGGATGATAATCACCTGTCGCCTCATCCGGAGTATCTGCCCTTTTCTCCAGCTCTTCGATGGTCTTTAAGGTCACATCCTCCCGCAGCTCCAAATGCATGGTATCCGCAAACAGTCCGTCGACCTCTTTTTCCAGACTGTCATAATAATAAAACTTCATCTCTGCTATGGAGATTCTTCCGTCTGCAGGTGCCCAAGCCATGGCAAAGTTTATCTGTATCCGATTTGTCTTAAATGGCTGGGAATACTGAAATTCATAATATACTTTGCCGTTCACACTCTTCTTCTGTGTAAAATGGCCGTCTATCATTTTCTCATTGCCGTCTTCATCCCAATATTTTGTCTTGGCATATCCATATGTATACTGCTGCTTCTCATCCGGTACTACCACCAGCCTGTCCATCTCATAGCTCTGATCAAAGGTAATGACAGGAGAAGGCTTTCCGGCATTGTATCCGCCTGCATCCCAGGATGCCAGACTCCAGGAGGTGGTATAATCATTGTCTGCCACTGCTGCATCTGTCTCCGGTTTTGAGGAGGGATATTCAATGGATTTAATATGCGCGGTCAGTCCTCCGCCCTCCTTTGGCGTATTGATCAGCCTGTAATTGGAAGTGACTGCCGGATTGATATCCGTTGTCTCTCCTGCGTATATTTTTGACTTGCCGCTGGTTCCCATTTCATTTGTTCCCGTAAGGCATATCTCATAGGTTGTGCCGTCTTTTAAGTCTGTAAGCTGATATTTGTTCTGTTTGATATTCTCTTTCTTTTCAAATTCTTCTGTGCCCTGCTCCCTGTAGTAGAGGGTGTAGAAATCTGTGTCCTCCATCATCTTCCAGGTGATGTCCAGTTTTCTGTATCCTCCGGAAATGTTCACATTCTCCGGAGCGTCAGGCGCCTTTGAGGGCTTGGGTACCACGGTCACCGGCTCTGAATAGGCACTGCTCCAGTCGCCGTTCACTGAACGTACCAGAACTGTGTACTCCTCATTGTTTTTCATCTTCTCTGTGCCAAAGCTTGTGATAAGGATACTGTTCTCAGCGGTTGGATATACTTTGCTCTTCCCGTCCTTTTTCACCATAACTTCATAGCCGGCTACATTTGTCTGCGCGTTCCAGGTCACTGTGAATTTCTTATCGCCCGGCTCTGTACTTACATTGTCGGGAATATTCATCACGGGGGCAGGAATCCTGTCCTCCATTCCGTTTAAAAATTCCACCCTGGAGATATCTGCCAGACTGCTTCCTCCGGCATCTGTCACCTTGATGACTACCTTCTTGATCGCAACCTGTTTTCCCAGATTGATGATTATGGTACCGTCCGGTTCCATGACCGCCTGTGCCGCTGTGAGGGCAAACATGGACACTCCGCTTATGGGAACCTCCATGGTCTGCCGCTGCCCGTTTTCATCATCGTATTCCACGGTCACGGACCCTGCCCGGATGATATTGGCGGAATCTCTCGGCGGTGTCAGAACCAGCGCGCCTGCTGTTATATCGGAACGTTTTTCCAGATCAAGCTGCAGTTCCACCGGATTTTCCTCTGATATCTCCCCGCCGTCTGCAGGCTCCAGGGAAACGCTTCCCCCGTCGCCCAAAATACTCTCAATACTGCCATCCGACACCCGGGTGGACGCTCCCACATCTGCTGTGATTTCATCCATCAGATAACTTCTTGACACATAAGCTTCCGTTTTCTCAAATCCGTAGCTGTATGAAAGCCACTGCAGATCCACAAGGTCAACACTCTGATCCTGATTCAGATCATAGATACTGTCCGTACTTTCCTGATGAACTGCCAAGACCAATCCCGATTTGTCCTGCTCATCAATCACGCCGTCCCTGTTCACGTCACCGTATCCCATAACACCGGGATGTTTTTCCATATCAGAAAAATCCATTCCTGTATAGACATCCAGAAACTGCATCTTCTGCTCCATGGCCTGTATCTCCACATCCTGGTCATACGAGGCAAAGCTGTCTCCGCTTATACTGAGATGGTACTGCCCGGGTTCCAAATCTGTAAAAGATGCCTCCGCCTTTTTAGAAACGCCCTCACCCTCCTGCATGGAAAAGGATGCTGTAAGCTGCCGGCCGCCACCTGTTAAAACTGCCTGCAGTCCTCTGTTCAGCGCTTCCGGGGCACTGTATGGGAGTGTGTAAAGCAGGCTTAGATGCAGCCGGCCTTTCTGTACCACCGCTCCGGTCTCAGAGAGCAGTGCTCCTTCTCCTTTCTGCGCATCCGGATCACCTGCCATCTGTTCTCCTGCAGCCCCTTCTTTTCCGGACGCTTCCGTCTGTTCCTCTGCGGTCCCTGCTTTTCCGGACTCTTCCGTCTGTTTCTCTGCGGTCCCTGCTTTTCCGGACTCTCCCGTCTGTTCCTCTGCGGTCTCTTTTTTCCCGGATTCTCCTGCCAGTATCCCTGTAGTATCCTCTTTCCCGGATTCTCCCGACAGTATTCCTGTAGTACCTTCTTTTCCGGATTCTCCCATCTGTTCCTCTGCAGCCTCTGCGTTCTTTGGCGCTCCCGCCTGTTCACCCTGCATTTTCATCTGGCCCTCAGGCACTTCTGCAGGTTGCTGCAGGCTCCTGTTCCTCAGCGTTTCCGCCTGCCATCCGGGCGTCTCGCTCTGCTTCCCGGCATCCATCTTCTGGCTGCTGTCCACATCCACGGATGCTGCCTGCGCACCGGATTTAAAAGACTCCACATCCTGCCCCTGAATAGCGGCAGATGCAGTAGTCCCCGGTGTCTGCAGGAGCATACCGGATACAAGAAGCCAGGCGCATAACTTTTTCATTTTCAATTTTTATTCTCCTTCCCCTTTCAGGGCCAAAAAAAACGATACCCAGGGATATCGTTTTTCTTAAAGACAACAGACGGACAGAATATCCCTGTCCATCACTGTCTGCAGCCCGGCTATCCCTCCCTTGGGACCCGTGGCTTTGCGTCACTGCCTTACGACAGTTTTGCCCCTTTATTTTTTTTATATTTCCGTTTTCTGACTCTGTTCATGTATTAAACAGGATCACTATATTAAGAATATCAATTTTGACAATTTTAGTCAAGTCTTTTCATTCCATATTTTTGATTTTTTTACAGATTTCTTCCAGAAGACCGTCTCTGTTCTTTTCTGTAACTTCAATCACTTCCACGTCGGGGCGTTCTGCCACTGCCTGTGTAAACGCACCTGTATTCTTCTGCAGGACACCGATGACAAGACTCTGGGTATCCAGACAGGAGAACAATGCTTCCTGAAAGGCGGGGGCATCTGCCTCAGCCTTTCCGAGTTCATCTATCACGGCTGTTTTTTCAGGCATTTCCTTCACCTTTTTCATCACGGCTGCGCCCAGTGTCTCAAAGGTTTCCGGTATGGATATCTTCTTTCCCTTACCGGCCCGTATTAGGATCGGACTGTCATTTTCGTATTCTCCCACAGGTACCAGGCTGTGCAGGTAAAATCCCTTCTGGACACCGCCGATCTCATAGGGCAGTGTTCTGTAACCCACCGGCTCTGTTCCCAGTTCTTCCACAATACGGTTTAAAAGTGTGCTCTTGCCAGCCCCTTTTTCCCCTGTCAGGAAGATATGTTTTCTATGTGCTTCTGAGGGATGGGCCGTGAGTTTTTTCTTTCCGGCCAGCTTTTTCTCTGCCTTATGGCAGCCACACTGGCAAAAAGCCGCTGCCTTTTGGAGCATGGGACGCTTTTTTAAAGGAAATTCCGCATCCGGAAGTGTTTCCAGCAGATCTGCCAGAGCGGATATCTCTTCCACAGAGTGATAGACTCTGAACTCCCCATAGGTTTTTTTATCCCCGGCAAGTCTCCCTGCTATGGCAATCGTCTCCTCTGTCAAACGTTCCGAAACCTCCGCATCCTTATGTGCACAGATGATTCTGGGCACACAAAGTTCATACTCTCCTTCCAGTATGAGGTAATCCACAGGCAGTTTCTCATAGAAATCCCCGCTTACGTCCGCCGGAAGTAAAATATCGGTCTCTTTTTTCCCTTTTACACAGACAAGATCAGCGCCCGCCTCCCTGTGTCTCCACGTATTACTGTCAGAAGTGTCCAGGGTAAATTCGGGACAGAACACACTCTTTACGGTTCCCACCCGGTATCCCCGTTTTTTCAGTTCTTTGATGAGTCCGGTAACCGTTGTGGTCTTGCCGGACTTTCTCACACCTACGATCGTACAGATTTTCAACTGTCACCCTCCCTGCTCACTCTCTATTTCTGTTATATGTTTACACCAGCGCCTTCGGTGTGTATCCTTTGGAATCACGAGACGGTATGTCTCTCCATCCTGCGCAAGGTATACATCCCCCGCGAGGATTTCTTCACCGGAAACAAGCGTATCCCTGCCGTCCCAGCTCACAAACTCCACGAGGCTGTCCGCAGTCACACTGCCCAGTACCTCACTCACCGAAAAAGCCTGATAGGAATATTCAGCTCCGTCAGCACACTTCCCCTTGAGTTTCACAGGGGTCATGCCTTCAAACAAACCATCTTCTATCTTCATATATGCTCACCCCAGACTGCCAGCATATCCTCTATGTTATAGGAGTACACGCCATTGGAACACGGATTCTCCCCATGGTTCCCTCCGTCACCGGTCTCATGCACGCCATGATCGCTGATCAACAGGATCTCTCCCTTAAAAATCCCGGAGAGCGCTTCTATATATCCGTCTGTCTCTTTTAATTTTTCCATACACGCAGAGCTAAAGGGGCCGTCTGCATGGGCCGCATCATCAATCTCATGAAAATGGGCAAAAATAAATTCTTTTTCCTCCGAAGCCGCTTTGCACGCATCCCGGTAAATCCAATAATCGCAGCCTTTTCCCTTTGCCGCAGCATGAAGCCTGGGCAGAAGTTCTGTCTTCAAAATCCTGGTATCCCCCTCTAAAAATGCTGTATTTTCCCCACTCCTGCCGGCAAACAGGGTGGGGACCAGAACTTCCCTGTCCTTTCTGGAGTGTATCCCGTGCACATACGGCAGTTCCCCTGTTATCATGGTAGCCATAGCCGGATTCGTCACCGGCGGCTCCACAGTCCTCACAGGGAGCACGGAAAAATTGCGGCTGATAAAAGGCACACTGCCATTGTCCGCCGCATTTTTGTACATACGGTAACCCAATCCGTCCAGGTAACAGACCATTACCTTTCCGTGTGTCAGTTTTTCCCTGACACGGGGCGCAAATTCCTGCAGCTTTCTGCCGTAATGAAAACAGAGCTGTTCATATTCTTCAGGCGTATTTACATTTGCAATGACCGCCTCTCCGAATCCCAGCTCCTCCAAATCCAGATACCGTGTATTGACCCGCTGAAACAAAAGTCCGGGCTTGTGCTCCCGGTTTCTGCGCATATGCTCCACAACAGGCAGAATCCTTTTTGCATACACACTGCACAGCGGCTGAGGCCTGCCCTCTCTTCTGAGCACCAGGCAGTCCTCCTCACCGGTAATGTTTGACACCAGAGCCTTTAAAAATTCCCGGCTTATCATGGGCATGTCTGTGGCAAGCATCACCGCATACGGTGCATCCATCTGCTTTAATACCTGATAAATGCCCTCCAGCGGTCCGTATTCTTTTTCCTCATCCTCCACCAGTGTACAGGACAGATCCCGGTATTTTTCCCTGTCATCCACTGAGACATAGATTTCAGGGAAATCCCGGCAGGCATCTATAAGCGTATGCAGAAAGGTGTCACCGTTCCATGTAAGGGAAGCCTTGTTTTTTCCCATTCTGCTGCTCTTTCCTCCTGCCAGAATCCCTGCTGCTGTCTTCACCATATCCTAATCCTCCCCCAGATAAAGGGCATCAATGGTGCTGCCCGGCAAAAGTGCGTCCGAGCCTTTTGGAATCATGCCGATGAGATTACAGCCGCCCCAGGGGCTGACCATACCGTTTGCCTGATTCTTCCTGGTGTTTAAGCACACTCTTCCCTGATGGAATTCCAGAATACCGGGGATGATCCTTCCTCCCGGGCTTTTCTTTGGAAATCCCTCCGGCAGACATACCGGAATACTGGGCACTTTGTATTCTTTTTTACCGCACATTTTACGGAATGCGGGAAGCCCCAGCAAAAATAAAGCTGCCGCCGCTGCAGAAGGATTGCCGGAAAGGCCCAATAAAAGCCTGCCGTCCTTTACCGCTGCCAGAGTTGCCATTCCCGGCTTCATTCTCACCTGCCAGAAGAGCACCTCTGCTCCGATTCCCTCCATAGAGGAAAGGGCCAGGTCATAATCCCCCACAGATGCGCCTCCGGTTGTTATGACACAGTCCGCATCGGCCAGACACGCGGTGAGCGCATCCTTGATGGCGTCCTCGTCATCTCTGACAATTCCGTAGATATCTGCTGTGATTCCCCACTGCCGCAGAAACCCCTGCAGCATGTAGGCACTGCTGTTTCTTATTTTACCGGGTTTCAGCTCCTCCGACACGGGCAGAAGCTCATCCCCTGTGCTGATGATCCTGACTCTGGGTTTTTTGAAGACTTCCACCTCTCCATACCCGAGACCTGCAAGCAGTCCCACGGACGCAGGGCTTAAATGTCCGCCCTCCTCCATGACGACCTCTCCTGTCTTTACATCTTCCCCTGCTTTTACGATGTTGCTCCCCGAAGCAATGGGTGAAAAGAAACACACTTCCTTATCAGTAAAGGAAGTGTCTTCATATTTCACCACAGCATCGGCCCCCTGAGGGATAGGCGCTCCGGTCAGTATTTTTACTGCCTCCATAGGCCCTACCGCTTTTTCGGGCGCATGTCCCGCCGGTACCTACTCAATAATTTTTAAAGTCACCGGCGTATCATGTCCCGCATCTGCAACATCCGCAGAGCGGATGGCATAACCGTCATAGGGGGAGCGGTCAAAGGGCGGAATATTTTCTTTGGCCAGTATCCGGCAGGCCAAAATCCTGCCGTAAGCCTGATCGATCTCCACCTTTTCCTTCCCCATTCTCTCTGTATGGGAGAGAAGCAGGTCTATGCCTTCCTGTATTTCAATTCTCTTTGGATAGTTTTGTGCCATATCTGTTGTCTCCGTTATACTTGTTACGACTCAGCCAGCTAAATCGTTACAGGTATTCGCCCATTAAAAATCGCTTTGCGATGGGGCGAATACCTGCTGTCACGTTACTATTCTTATACACGGTCAGCGCGGTAAATGCGCAGACCTGGCTGAACAGTTACAAAATCATTACTTATGCTTTTTCAATTTTTATCGCACATACCTTGTATTCCGGTATTCTTGCGTATTTGTCCAGTGCTGCATTGGTCAGCCAGTTTGCATTTCCATCCGGGAAGTGGAATGGCATCCAGGATTCGCCCTGGGAAACCTTGCGTCCTACTCTTGCGGTGGATTCAATCTGACCACGTCTGGAGGATACTTTTACCTTGTCACCGTTTTTGATACCCAGTGCCTCGGCATCCTTGTAGTTCATCTCTATATAGGAGGTACCCTGGATTTCCATAAGTCCCGGTGTTCTTCCGGTCATGGCCCTTGTTGTATAGTGATACAGCATACGGCCGGTCATCATGATGATCGGATATTCCTCATCCGGAAGCTCTGCGGACGGAACGTACTCTGCAGGATAGAACATGGCAAGTCCTCTTGAGAATTTGCCCACATGCAGAATCGGGGTTCCCGGGTGATCCTTGGTCGGGCACGGCCACTGCAGAGTTTCACCTGCGTCAAGCCTTGCATGGCTGATGCCGCCGTAGCTTGGTGTTACGGACGCGATCTCATCCATGATCTCAGCGGAGGTCAGATGCGGCTGCGGATAGCCCATACGGTTCATCAGGTCAATGATGATATCTGTATCCAGTCTCATATCCCCGTCCAGCTTCACAGCAGGGCGTACTCTCTGCACACGGCGTTCCGTGTTGGTAAAGGTACCCTCTTTTTCCGCGTAGCTGACACCCGGAAGGATAACATCCGCATACTGTGCGGTCTCTGTCATGAACAGCTCCTGGATCACAAAGAAGTCCAGATTTTCCAGTGCTTTGATAATGTGATGGGTATCCGGGTCTGTGACAATGGGGTCTTCACCGTAAATGTACAGGCCTTTTACCTTGCCTTCGATAGCTGCCGGGAATACTTCTGTGGAGTGCAGACCATTGTTGGGATTCAGCTTCACGCCCCAGGCTTTCTCGAATTTCTCACGTACTTCCGGATTCTCCACTTTCTGGTATCCCGGGTAATCCTTCGGGCCGGCACCCATATCACAGGCACCCTGTACGTTGTTCTGTCCGCGGATCGGGTTAACGCCGCAGCCCTCGCGTCCCAGCTTGCCTACCAGCAGAGCCATATTGGACATGGACATAACGCCCTCTGTACCGGTGGAATGCTCGGTAACGCCCAGACAGTAGATGATCGGCGCTTTGTCTGCTTTTGCATACATGATGGCAGCTTTTCTCAAATCATCCGGGTCAATGTGGCAGATCTCCGCAACTTTTTCCGGTGTGTAATCTTTTACGATCTCTTTGATCTTCTCATAGCCTTCGGTTCTCTCTTCGATGAACTTCATATCCTGAAGTCCTTCTTCAATGATCACATGCATAATGCCGTTGGCAAACGCAACGTTGGTACCCGGTCTTAATTTCAGATGAATGTCTGCTTTCTTGGACAGATCTATATCACGTGGGTCAACCACGATCAGTTTGCAGCCTCTCTGTACCGCCTGGCGGATCTGCATGCCAATAACAGGATGCGCTTCCTCCGGGTTGGAGCCTACCATCATGATCAGGTCCGGTTTCTGGGTGATGTCTGCAATGGGGTTGGTCATAGCGCCTGAACCAAGGGTCATGGCAAGACCTGCAACGGATGCGGAATGGCATACACGTGCACAGTTATCTGTATTATTGGTTCCAAAGCAGGTTCTCACCATCTTCTGAACCATGTAAATGTCCTCATTCGGGGAACGGGAACATGCAAAACCTGCCAGGGATTCAGAACCATACTGTTTCTTGATCTCCATAAATTTGGAAGCCACCAGATCCAGTGCCTCGTCCCAGCTTGCGCGCTCAAATTCACCGGTCTCTTTGTTCTTGATGAGCGGATATTTCACCCTGTCTGCAGAGTGTACAAAATCAAAGGAACCGCTGCGTCCTTTTACACAGAGCAGATTTTTGTTGGCCGGACCGTTGGCCGGCTCCACATCCACGATCTTATTGTCTTTGACTACCAGATAGAACTGGCATCCGGTACCACAGTGCGGACAGGTAGTCAGGACTTTCTTGTCGATCTGCCACGGACGGAAGGATTTTCTTCTCTTGGAGGAAAGTGCTCCGGTAGGACATGCCTCCACACAGTTTCCGCAGGACTCACAGGTACTCTTTCTGATAGGCGCGCCGAAAGGTGTTCCGACGGAGGACTCAAATCCTCTCTCCATGGTGTCAATGGCACCACGGCCTACCACCTTATTACAAGTATTCACGCATCTGTGGCAGAGAATACACAGGTTCGGATCATAGGTAAAGAACGGGTTGGAGTCATCCACCGGGAACTCGGTCATCTCGCCCTCGTATGTGGTTCTCTCCACGCCGTATTCCACGCAGTAGTCCTGCAGCTTACATCTGCCGTTCTGTGCACAGGAGAAGCAGTCTGTCTTGTGATTGGACAAAAGCAGGTTCAGGATGGTCTTTCTGGCATCCACTACCTTCTCGCTCATGGTCTCGATCACATCGCCCTCGCTTACATGGCAGGAACATGCGGTATCCATTTTCTTTCTTCCCCTGTTTTCGATCTCCACCATACACATACGGCAGGGGCCAACCGGGACCATGGCCTTTATCCAAGTGTGC
>OCAS01001017.1_pt1 | contig 16881 bp, 9 predicted proteins | sample 1550751 | NCBI WGS metagenome assembly OCAS01 (sample SAMEA2580301, study PRJEB22360) | human gut metagenome | biome: human gut; feature: human-associated habitat; material: faeces | place: Denmark | collected 2008/2010
ACCTCATGATTTAGGAGGTTCCCGGGGCGCCGGCGGCAGCAGCCAGCGCGCTTCTGGAGCTTGCGCGGCTGACCGCAGCGTGTGAATCGGAGGTCTATCGGCGCGCAGCAGAAAAGCTATTGAAGGCACTGTACGAGAAACGGTGCAATTTCTCAAAAGACAGCGACTGTATCCTGGAAAAGTGTACAGCGGCATATCACCATAAAAATCATGAGTTTCACATCATTTATGGAGATTACTATTTTATCGAAGCAATCTTTAAGCTTCAGGGTGAAACTTATCAAATGTGGTAACGGGCACTCACAGAAACCGGACAGAAAGCGTTTCCGAGGGCACTCGGTAGAAAATGGAGGAAGCAAATATGAGCAAAGTAACAGAACTGACGAGAGAAAAATGGATTTTAGGCGCATTTCCGGAATGGGGGACATGGCTGAATGAAGAGATCGACCAGGAGGAGGTAAAGCCGGGAACCTTTGCGATGTGGTGGATCGGCTGTACCGGACTCTGGATCAAAACAGAAAATAAAACAAATATTGCCATCGATCTGTGGTTTGGCAATGGAAAACGGTCTCAGAAAACGAAGGAGATGGACCCGTTTCATCAGATGCGGAATATGACCGGCGGCCGCCCATCGTCTCCGACCCTTTTGCTGTTACAGCCGTTGACGCGGTACTGTCCACCCATTACCACAATGACCATATTGATCCGTTCTTTGCGGCGGCTGTGATGCAGAACTGCGGCGGCGAGGTGCCCTTTATCGGTCCGCTAAAGAGCGTGGAGAAGTGGCTGAGCTACGGCGTTCCAGAATCGAAATGCAGAGTGGTCAAACCGGGAGATACGATTAAAATAAAGGACGTGGAAATCATGGTCACGGATTCCTTTGACAGAACGTGTCTCGTCACGGCAGATGAGGACATCCGGGGCGTGCTGCCGGACGATATGGACGACAAGGCTGTGAACTATGTGATCAAGACACCGGCCGGAACCGTGTACCATTCCGGGGATTCCCATTACAGTACATACTATGCCAAACACGGAAAGGATTTCGACATTGATATTGCCTTTGGTTCCTACGGAGAGAATCCGGCGGGCAATCAGGATAAGATGACATCCGTGGATATTCTTCGTATGGCGGAGGCATTAAAGTGCAGGGTGGTGATTCCGATCCATTACGACGTATGGACCAACTTTAAGGCAGATCCCCTTGAGATTCTCATGCTTTACAACTATAAGAAAGACGTTTTACAGTACCAGTTCCATCCGTTTATCTGGGATGTGGGCGGCAAATACGTCTGGCCGGTGGACCGGGATAAGATCCAGTACCATTACAGACGCGGCTTTGAAGACTGCTTTACGGATGAGCCTAACGTACCGTTCCGTTCCCTGCTGTAAGACCGGGGCAAAGGAGTAACGATGAAATTATATACCTTGGGACTTTATGAGAAATCCATGCCAAATGAGTTAAGCTTTCGGGAAAAGCTCACGTATGCCAGAGAGGCGGGGTATGATTTCCTGGAAATGAGTATCGATGAAACCGAAGAAAAACTGGCGCGGCTGGACTGGAGCGTGGAAAAGCGGGCCTCTCTCGTACAGGATATGTACGAGGCGGGGCTTCCGATCCGGACCATGTGTTTAAGCGGCCACCGGAAATACCCGTTGGGAAGCAGCGAGGAATCCGTTCGGATCCGCGGCATGGAAATCATGGAAAAGGCCATCAATCTGGCGGATGACCTGGGAATCAGAATTATCATGCTGGCGGGATATGACGTGTATTATGAGGAGTCCAGCGAATTCACAAAAAAGATGTTTGAAATGAATTTGAGAAAAGCGGTGGATATGGCCGCGAGCAGGAGCATACTGCTGGGCTTCGAGACCATGGAAACCGAGTTTATGAATACGGTTGGAAAGGCCATGAAATATGTGCAGCTGATGGGATCGGATTATCTGGGAGTATATCCCGACATCGGCAATATCACCAATGCGGCGAAGCAGTATAAGACCGATGTGATCGAGGATTTAAAGTCGGGGAGCGGCCGTTTGCTGGCCATGCATTTAAAAGAGACGGTGCCGGGGAAATACCGGGAGATTCCGTACGGAAGCGGCCATGTGAATTTCGAAGAGGCGATCAGAGAGGCGTGGCGGCTGGGTATCCGAAGATATGTGACGGAATTCTGGTATACAGGAGGCGGCGACTGGAAGGATGAACTCCGGAAGGCGAATCGGATGATGACCGACATACTTGGCAGACAGGCGAAGGAGGAAGAACATGCAAGTTGAAAAAAAGGTGCTGGCCAATTTAACAAAGTGCTATTCCATCGCCCCACTGACGTATCAGGGAAGGTTTCATTTTCTGGTGGCGGCAGAGAAGACAGACCGCTGTATCCTGTTCGATGAGACGGGAAAGGAGGTGGACACCGTATGGGAGGGGCCGGGCGGAGTCATGACGATGGTCCAGGTGCCGGGAAGTGCCGGCCAGTTTCTGGCGACCCATAAGTTCTATTCCCCCAATGATTCCAAAGAAGCAAAGCTTGTAACTGTAACGCCTGCAGACGGAGTCTGGGAGGTGAAAACCCTGGCGGAGCTTCCGTTTGTGCACCGGTTCGATATTCTCGTCAGAAACGGTGTAAAGTACTTGATCGCCTGTACGCTGAAGTCCGGCCATGCATATAAGGATGACTGGAGCTGCCCCGGAAAGGTTTACTGCGCCGTGCTTCCGGATGATTTGAGCACTTTTGACGAGGCCCATCCGCTGCCGCTTACGGTTTTAAAGGAAGGCCTGACGAAAAACCATGGCTACGCCAGGACAGAAGACGGCGGCATGGATACGGCGGTGATCTCCTGTGAAAACGGTATATTTCAGTTCCTTCCGCCGGAACAGAAGAACGGGGAGTGGGAGATCCGGGAACTCCTCGACGTACCGGCTTCCGATGCTGTGCTGCTGGATCTGGACGGGGACGGCAGAAAGGAACTGGCGGTGCTGTCGCCGTTTCATGGAGATACGTTTTCGATCTATCAGGACCGGGGAGAAGGTTTTTTTAAGGTATATGAATGCCCGGATAAAATGGAATTCTTACATGCCGTTTATGGCGGCCCGCTGTGCCAGATTCCCCGGGTCGTAATCGGTTTCCGGAAGGGCGAACGAAATCTCGTATCATTTTCTTATTGCAGGGAGAGCGGGACGTATGAGCGCGAAATCATTGACAGGGACTGTGGTCCGGCCAATGTCTGTCATTACATGGTGAATCAGAACGATGTGATCATATCCGCCAACCGGGAAACCGACGAAATCGCCATGTATACGGTGACGCCGTCTTCTGACGAACTGGCGCCTATTACGGTCAGTAAGATGAGTAAAGAAACGGAAGGTCTATAATAAGTCTTTCAGGTAATTGCGAAATACGCCCACAAGCGTGATTCGCAATTACCATTTGCATCATGACGAATCTGTATGGAGGCAAGGATCACGTTGTACCTTCTGACTTCTTCGAGCTTACCGTAGATAGGTAATGTAAATCTGGAATCATATCGACCACCCATTTTTCTCTGCTTTTTTATGTATGTTCTTACATCATCCCATTTTATAGATTGTTCACCCTGAAAAATAATATCATTGATCATTACAAGCCTTTTACCATTTTAGAGCCTGTATCTTGCGAAAATTACGCTGCCGGAAGACAACACGAATATTCTTACAAGCAAGTATCAGTTATACCTGCCAAGTGAGGAAGAGTTTATTTAGGAAATAAAAGAGGTTATTGATCTCACGGAGGAACATGAAGAAAATGAATAAGACAGATTACGCTTCACGCCCCCGTCGACGTAACTAAGACAGCAGTCCATAAAAAAACAACTTGTTCACACTATGGTACAAGTGCTACTGTTGTAGTATAATAATATCAGTGATAAGGAGGATTTTTTTATGGAGAGGAAAGCATACAAGTTCTGGTTCGCAACGGGGTCACAGGATCTTTATGGAGATGAGTGTCTGAGAAAGGTGGCAGAGCATTCCAGAATCATTGTAGAGGGGCTTAACCGGTCGGGACTTCTGCCTTATGAAGTGATCTGGAAACCGACTCTGATCGACAATACATCGATCCGCACATTGTTTCATGAGGCCAACAGTGACGGGGAATGCGCGGGTGTCATCACGTGGATGCATACGTTTTCACCGGCCAAGTCCTGGATTCTCGGCCTTCAGGAGTACAGAAAGCCTCTGCTTCATTTACATACGCAGTTTAATCAGGAGATTCCCTATGACACCATTGACATGGATTTCATGAATGAAAACCAGTCCGCTCACGGAGACCGGGAATTCGGCCACATGGTGACGAGAATGGGCATTGAGAGAAAGGTTATCGTCGGTTTCTGGGATGAGAGTTCGGTGCAGGCGGCAATCGGCTCCTGGATGAGAACCGCGGTGGGCATCATGGAGAGCAGCCATATCCGTGTCGTCCGCGTGGCTGACAATATGAGAAATGTAGCAGTAACCGAGGGCGATAAAGTGGAAGCCCAGATGAAGTTCGGATGGGAGATCGACGCCTATCCGGTGAACGAGATCGCAGAATATGTAAATGACGTGGCAGCAGGCGATGTAAGCGCTCTGGTGGAAGAGTACTACGATAAGTACGATATTCTGTTAGAGGGAAGAGATGCCGGGGAGTTTAAGAATCACGTGGCAGTACAGGCCCAGATCGAGCTGGGATTTGAGAAATTCCTGGTGGAAAAGGATTATCAGGCGATCGTGACCCATTTCGGAGACCTCGGTTCCTTAAAGCAGCTTCCGGGTCTGGCGATTCAGCGTCTGATGGAAAAAGGATACGGCTTCGGAGGCGAGGGCGACTGGAAGACTGCCGCCATGGTGCGTTTAATGAAGATCATGACAGCCGGTATGGAAGGCGCGAAGGGAACTTCCTTTATGGAAGACTACACGTATAACCTGGTTCCGGGAAAAGAAGGCATTCTGCAGGCACATATGCTGGAGGTATGCCCGTCAATCGCGGACAGCAGGATCGCCATTAAGGTATGCCCGCTGTCCATGGGAGACAGGGAGGATCCGGCCCGTCTTGTATTTACCGCAAAGGAAGGAAAGGCGGTGGCCACATCGCTGGTGGACTTAGGCAGCCGGTTCCGCCTCATCATCAATACCGTGAACTGCAAAAAAGTGGAGAAACCGATGCCGAAGCTTCCGGTTGCCACCGCGTTCTGGACTCCGGAACCGAGCTTAAAGACCGGAGCCGAAGCCTGGATTTTGGCCGGCGGCGCACACCATACGGCATTTTCCTACGATCTGACTGCAGAGCAGATGGGCGACTGGGCCGCTTCCATGGGAATCGAAGCCGTCTACATCGACGAGGACACTACAATCCGCAGCTTTAAGAATGAATTGAGATGGAATTCTGTTGCTTATCGTTAGAAAGGGGGAAAAACTATGACTGATGGTTTAAATGAAAAAAGGGATGCTCTCACGGGGGACGTATATCAAAGCATTTTAGACGGAAGAACGGCTCTGGGTATGGAACTGGGGTCTACACGCATCAAGGCGGTTCTGGTCGATGAGCACCAGAAACCGATTGCTTCCGGAAGCCATGACTGGGAAAACCGGTACGTGGACAATATCTGGACATACACGTTAGAGGACATCTGGGAAGGCGTTCAGGACAGCTTTGCAAAGCTGGCGGAGGATGTAAAAGCACGCTACGGTGTGACGCTTACGACCGTCGGATCCATTGGCATTTCTGCCATGATGCACGGCTATATGGCTTTCGATAAGGCCGGAGAAATCCTGGTGCCGTTCCGTACCTGGAGAAATACCATGACGGAGGAGGCTTCGGAAAAGCTGACGGAGCTGTTCCAGTACCATATCCCGCAGAGATGGAGCATTGCCCATCTGTACCAGGCGATTCTGAAGAAAGAGGCGCATGTGCCGGAGATTGATTACCTGATCACACTGGAGGGGTATGTACACTGGAAACTGACCGGGCGTAAGGTGCTGGGAATCGGCGATTGCGCCGGTATGTTCCCGATCGATACCGATAAGAAGGACTTTCATGAGAGAATGATCGCTCAGTTTGACGAGCTGACGGCCGGAGAGAATCTGCCGTGGAAGCTCCGTGACATTCTTCCTCAGGCGCTGACCGCGGGAGAGGAAGCCGGAGAACTGACGGAAGAGGGCGCGAAGCTTCTTGACCCGACCGGCGCCTTAAGACCCGGTATTCCGCTTTGTCCGCCGGAGGGGGACGCAGGAACCGGTATGGTGGCGACGGGCAGCGTGGCGAAGCGCACCGGTAATGTGTCCGCAGGCACCAGCGTGTTTGCCATGGTAGTTCTGGAAAAGGAACTGAAAAAGGTTCACGAGGAACTGGATCTGGTGACAACGCCGGCCGGTGATCTGGTGGCTATGGTGCACTGCAACAACTGTACTTCTGATTTAAATGCATGGGTGGATTTGTTTGAAGAGTTTTCCGCGGCCATGGGGATGAAGGCGGACAGAAACCAGCTGTTTGAAACCTTATATAATCTGGCATTGGAAGGCGATCCGGACTGCGGCGGCCTTCTGGCTTACAACTATTTCTCGGGAGAGCACATCACTCATTTTGAAGAAGGACGTCCGGCGTTCGTGCGTCTGCCGGACAGCCGGTTCAATCTGGCGAACTTCATGCGCGTTCACTTATATACGGCATTAGGAGCGCTCCGCGTGGGCATGGATATCCTGTTTAAGGAAGAAGGCGTGAAGCTGGACAGTCTGCTGGGCCACGGCGGATTATTCAAGACGCAGGGCGTGGGACAGCGGATTATGGCGGCGGCGGCCGGCGTACCGGTGACCGTCATGGAAACTGCCGGAGAAGGCGGCGCATGGGGCGCGGCAATCCTGGCTTCCTATATGCGTTACAGAAAAGACGGAGGCAGCGACTCTCTCGCCAAGTACCTGGCAGACAGTGTATTTGCTGACGAAGAAGGCGTGGTTATGGAGCCGCAGGAAGCGGATGAGCGCGGCTTCGAGGTATTTATGGAGCGGTACATAAGCGGCCTGCCGATTGAGCGCGCCGCAGTCGAGTGTCTGCCGGGGCGTGTCTGAAAAATCGTAACAGTTCAGGCGGCTCATTCCTGCCATCTGCATGTACTGAAACAAAAAATAGAAAAGAGGAAATGACACGATGCTGGAAGAATTAAAAAAAGAGGTCTATGAGGCCAACATGGAACTGCCGAGAAGAGGGCTTATCACCTATACATGGGGAAATGTCAGCGGAATTGACAGGGAAAAGGGACTGTTTGTCATCAAACCCAGTGGTGTGGATTACGATAAGTTAAAACCGGAAGACATGGTGGTCATGGATTTAAATGGAAATAAGGTGGAGGGGGACTTAAATCCCTCCTCCGATACAGCCACTCACTTAGAGCTGTATAAGGCGTTTGAGAAAATCGGCGGGATCGTCCATACCCATTCTCCCATGGCTACGGCCTGGGCCCAGGCGGGCCGCGCGCTGCCGTGTTACGGGACGACTCATGCGGACTATTTCTACGGGGAGATTCCCTGTGCCAGGAATTTAACGCAGGAGGAGATCGAAGAGGGATATGAGAAGAACACCGGTATGGTGATTATCGAGACCTTCCGCGACAGGAATCCGGTTCACGTGCCGGCGGTTCTGTGCAAGAACCACGGCCCCTTTACCTGGGGAAAAGACGCCGCGACCGCGGTCCATAATGCCGTGGTGCTGGAAGAGATTGCAAAGATGAATTTTGTGACTGAGATGTTAAACCGCGGTGTGGAACCCGCGCCGCAGTCCATGCAGGATAAGCATTTTATGCGCAAGCATGGACCAAACGCGTATTATGGACAGAAGTAACGGCAGCCCGTCAGGCAGGGAGGAGGGCGAGAGCGGGAAGACGAAATACTACGTGCTGATGGAGGAACTGAAGAGTGATATCATTGCCGGCCGGCTGAGGCCGGGGGATAAGCTTCCTTCGGAAAATGAACTTTCCGCCACACGGTGCGAAAGGCGCTGTCCATTCTGGCGCAGGAGGGATTTATAGAAGCGGAGCACGGCAGAGGGACCTTTGTCTCCAGAAAAATTAGAAGAGGGAAGTCCCCCTCACTTCCGTTCGGCGGAATGGATTACAGGGGTTCGGGGAATATTGCGGTTATCACCACGTATCTGTCGGACTATATTTTCCCCAGGCTGATCCAGGGCATCGACAGCGTACTGACGGCGGAGGGATACAGCATTATCCTGAAAAATACCGGCAACAGCCGCGTGAAGGAAAGCCGCTGTCTCGAGGAAATCCTGGAGAAAGATATCGACGGTCTGATCGTGGAACCCAGCAAGAGCGAGATTCTCTGCGCCAATATGGCATTGTATGAAAAACTTGATTTTTATCAGATTCCCTATGTCTTCATACAGGGATACTATGCGCAGATGAAAAATAAGCCGCACATCCTGATGGATGACTGTATGGGCGGTTATCTGGTGACAAACTATCTGATTGAATTGGGACACCGGCGGATTCTGGGGATATTCAAGGCGGACGACAGCCAGGGGAGGGAGCGCCACAAGGGGTATGTGAAGGCGCTTTTTGAGGCCGGTTATCCCTACGATCCCGATATGGTGATCTGGTTCCATACGGAGGACCGGGCGGTGAAGCCGGCGAAGGTGCTGGAACTGATGCTGGAGAGCGGAGCCGCCATGGACGGCATCGTCTGCTATAACGATCAGATTGCGCTGGAGGTTTTAAAGGCGCTTCAAAAGAAGAAAATCCGTGTTCCGGAGGACATTTCCGTAACGGGATACGACAATTCATTTATTGCAGAAAACGGGGCGGTGAAGCTTACAACCATCGCCCATCCGCAGGAAAAGCTGGGAGCTATGGCGGCAGAGCTGCTGCTGGAAAAGATAAAGGGCGTGCCGGATGAGGAAAGCCGGGTGGAACGGATTCTGAAGCCGGAGCTGATCGTGAGAGAATCCTGCATGGAGAGAGGAAAAGGAGAGTAGTTCCGGTTCTTTATTAACCTTAGGTGCAAGACGGCGCAGAGAGGCCTGGTATCCCGCGCCCGTCGGGCTTTCTGCTCACCACGAAGATGACCGGGAGTGTCGAACACAGAATGCATGTGATCGGCGCTCCCGGTTATTTTTGACTGTTCATATTCGGGTGAAGGTGACTTCTATGAGAAAAAGGAGCAAAAAAATAAAAAAAGTACAAGAATATGGTAATATTACATTTTTAAAAAGGCAGAATATTAAAATTTTAATATAATTCAGCAAATTATTTATTTTTGCCAGTTTTTCCCACTGCTATACTTTCCATATATCCTATCATTTACTGCCTTCTGGAATGCAGAAGCAGGTTTCGTTACTGCCGATAATACGAATTATGTCAAGTATTATCGGTATTTTTGTGTTGAAATATCGTATCGGTCTATTCGCGTTCTGACTATTCAGCCTCTTTTATCAAAAAAAATTTTTTCTTCTATGCGTGCGGAAGCCGCTATTCCCCAATACTGAAAAATTAAGTCCACCATAATTCGTATTATACTTCCAAAATCAAAAACTGGTATGACCAGTATAAGATAATTCAAGCGTAAGGAGGTTAAAAAATGAAAAAAAGAAGATAAACGGCGTTTGATTGATTCGAAAAAGAGGCGAAAAAAAAGCAAGGGGGAAATATTGTTATGCAAAAAACAAGTAAACGTTTCAAACGAAAAGCCGCGGGCATGATGGCTGCAGTCATGATGATGAGCGCACTGCCTGTTAATATGGTTGGATTTGCTGATACCTCAGTGAACAGCCGGGACAGCTATGACACAAATGACCGTACCGCGACAGATTCCAATGCCAGCCTTTCTACCGCATCCAATGCGTTAAAGATGCAGACGGAGGGGACGACCTATTACGTGGATGCCAGAGACGGTAACGACACGGCAGACGGAAAGACAGAGGATACCGCCTGGAAATCCTTTGACCGGGTAAATTCCAAAACCTTTCTTCCTGGAGACAAAATTCTCCTGAAGTCAGATTGTATCTGGAACCAGCCGCTGAATCCAAAAGGAAGCGGCCAGGAAGGCGCTCCCATCACCATTGACAGGTACGGCGAAGGAAGCCGCCCTGTAATTAATGGAAACGGCACCTCTGGTCCGTCGATTACCGGAGCCGTCACCATTTATAACGAAGAGTACTGGGAAATCTACAATCTGGAAGTAACGAACCTGGAGAGTACCGATGAGATGGGGGAGGCCATGGACAGCGGTACCAGCGAACGCGCCGGTATCCTGATCTATTCCTCCAATCAGAAAGAGATTTATAAGCACATTGTGGTTAAGAACTGTTATGTCCACGATGTAAACTCTAATTTTAAGGGAGGAAAAACCTCCGGCGGTATTATCGTCATGGGACACTATCTCGATAAGGACGGTAACCGGGTTACCATTGACGATAACGGCAATCTGACCCCGAAGGCTATGGGACGCGCGGCCTTCGAGGATGTCCTGATTGAAGGCAACTACGTGAAAAACGTGGCGATTGAAGGTATCCGGAACAAGTGCAACACGGATATCGGAAGCAGCGGATGGGGAAAGAATGAATTCCTCAAAAACTATTCCAACGTGACCATACGAAACAACTATCTGGAAGATGTGGTCGGCGACGGTATTGTACTGACGGAGACGAAAGGCGGCCTGGTGGAAGGAAACATGGTTAATTCCTCCTGCGGCCTGGATCGGGGAACTGTAAACTATGCTCAGTGCTGGACCATGTTCGCGGACGACGTAATCGTGCAGTACAACGAGGCATACGGCAATAAGTATGGCTACGATGACGGAGAAGCCTTTGACTCCGACATGATGAACGTGGACAATATATTCCAGTATAACTTAAGCCACGACTGCGGCGGCGGTGCCATGCTGTTTATGTCCAGCCAGAAAAACACCATTTTCCGTTACAATGTCAGTATCAATGACGGAACTGGTACGTATCCGAACGGAAGCAGGATGCAGCAGCAGACCTTCCATTACGACAACACCAGCTCGGCAGGACCGAATGTGGGGAAAATCTACAATAACACGATTGTCGTATTCGGAGAAGGAAAACAGACCTCTCTGTTTGGCGGTAAGAGCAAGAGAACCTGCTTTGTGGACTTTAAGAACAACATCGTGCTGGCAAAAGACGGCGCTGTTATAGACTTTGCGGTCTTGGAACAGGGATCTGCAATCCATGAAGACAGTGTGATTGAAAACAACTGCTTCTACCCGGATACCATAGCCAACACAAACGCGGGCAGCGTCCTGGACAAAGACAGCCTGATCGCAAAAGGCAATATTTTCGCGGATCCGATGCTGAAAGACTATAAGGCGGGAGAAACGTATTCCGCGTATCAGTATCCTTTAGAGGATCTGGAAGACCTGATCGATTCTGATTTTACGAAAGAGAGAATTCAGGGACTGGCAGAGCCGTACCAGCTGACAGATGGTTCTCCCTGTATTCAGGCGGGCCAGAGAATAGAAGGTATGCCGACAGAGGATATCATGGGCAATACCATTGCCGGCCGCGTAGACATCGGAGCGCTGGAATACTCAAGCCAGGATGAAGAGGCGGAAGAGGTAGAGGAAGTCAATCTGGTCACAACACTGGGCGTTGTGCCGGAACTGCCCGGGACGTTAAAAGTTGTTCTGGACGGAAATGCGTATCAGTATCCGGTGGAATGGGAGGAGCTGACAAAAGAAGACTGTATGGAGGCCGGCGTCATCGAACTTCCAGGCGTACTTCCCGGACTGTCGAACCAGGTGACAGCGACTATTGTCGTGGCAGATGCACCGGAAAGCTATGAAAGCGTGGACGTTACGACCTTTGCAGGCATTTATCCGGAACTTCCGGATAAGGTGAATGCTGTATTCGCCGGCGGACTTACCATGGAGCTGGAGGTTGTATGGGATAAATTAACTCTGGAGCAGTATTCGCGCGAAGGGGAATTTACCGTAGAAGGCCGTGTGTCCGGATTAAAGGAAAAGTGTGCGGCGACAGTCAGGGTAATTGGTGATCTTGGTGACGGAAAGACTGTAAAAGAAACCGGGGCAGTCAAGGACGCATTTACGCAGGAAAAGGATGGCGACGCCGCTTACGGAAAGCTTACTCCGAATGTGATAAAGGTCAAGACGGCCAGCAGTGACCCGGCGTATACGCGAAGAGGTCTGCTCGGATTTGACTTGACAAATGAAAGCGAGATGCTGAAGTCAGCAACAAACATCACCATAAAGCTTCAGATGACCAGACCGGTCAGCGACAGCGACTATAAAAATATCAACAACCATTTTTATTTGAAGGTCTATGAAATCGGGGACGAGTGGCAGGAAGAGACTGTGACATGGAATACGACTCCAGCATTTTCCGCTGATAATCTGGTGATAAAAGACAAAAAAATCGTTTATAAAGACATCAGGGACAATCACGAAAACATAGTAGAGCTGGATGTGACGGATTGGGTGAAGAAAGCCTACGCTGAAAATGGCCAGACAAAATTCTCCTTCCTCATGCTGACCGATTATTTCGGAGAGTATGCAAATGGCGACAACGGAGGGATTGACTTTGCTTCCAGGGAAGCGTCCGGAATGATGGAGCCGACGATTGTTTTGAGCAATGTATATGAGACGAAGGTAGAGGCTGTATCCGTATCGACATCTGCAGGAAAGAAGCCGGTCCTTCCGGAGACGGTTACCGTTACGTATTCCAATGAGGAAACAAAGAGCGTGACCGTAGAATGGAATTCAATCAACCCTGCAAATTATCAGACAGAAGGAACCTTTGTCGTATACGGAAAAGCAGAAGGCATCAATCTGCCCATTACGTGTACCGTCAATGTTATGGAAGCGCTGCACAAGGTGGTGGCTGTAAAGGATATTCCAGGAATTATTCAGCTGGTGGGAACACCGTGGGAGGAACTGGGACTTCCGGAAATGGCAACCGTGCTGCTGGATAACGGACAGGAGGCGGAGGTCGGTATCCAGTACTGGTTCCCCGATAATGCCTACGATCCGGAAAAGGAATTTTCTTATACCTGTATCGGTTATCTGGATTTGGCAAATCATGATTCCATCGAGAATCCGGAACAGAAGTTTGCAACCGTTTCCGTCAGCATCATTGAGCCGGAAGATAAGAATGCACTTCTCGTCCTCTATACGGAAGCGGCTGGACTGATTAACAGCGGTGAGGTGGGACAGCTGACAGGATCAGCAAAGAACCGCTTTATGAAGGCATTTAATAAAGCGGCTGAGGTTCTGGTAAATACAAAGGCCACGGAATTGGAAGTACATACGGCGTATACAGAGCTGATGGAAGCAATCTGGAATATGGACTCGGAAGAGAACCAGAAGGCGGATACAGATGCACTTCGTGATCTCGTCCTCATCGCTGAGTCGAAAAAGAAGAAAGATTATACCGAAGAAACGTACGATGCAATGAGAGAGGCATTATCTGAGGCGAAAGCAGTCTTAAGAGATAAGACGCTGACAAAGGCAGACCAGCCGATCGTAGACATGGCATATGAGAACCTGAAGGAGGCCGTTGACGCTCTTGTATTAAGCGGAAAAACAGATCCGGTTACAAAGGTGATGACTGGAATTAAGATTACGGCACTTCCATCGAAAACAGAATATAAAGTGGGAGAACGTTTCAGCTCATCAGGTCTGAGCGTAGCGGCCGTGTACAGTGACGGAAGCACGAAGACGGTAAGCGGATATGAGATCGGAGATGTGAATACCGGAACAGCCGGAACGAAGGATGTCGTGGTTACCTATCGAATCGCAGTCAACGATGCGATTAAAGTATTCACAGATACTTTCCAGATCACGGTGGTGAAGAGATCGTCCTCAGGAGGCAGCTCGGGAAGCAGCTCAGGAGGTGGTTCCAGCTCTGTGAGAGTGAACCGGACGGCTGTCAATGTGAGCGGTGAGTGGCAGGCAGCAGAAAATAATACCTGGAGATTCCAGAAGAGTGATGGAAGCTACGCAAAGAACGAGTGGGCCAGAATAAACGACAAATGGTACCATTTTGACGGCAGCGGCTATATGCAGACGGGCTGGATTCTGGATGGAGACAAGTGGTATAAACTAGGCAGTGATGGTTCCATGCACACGGGATGGGTAAAAGAGGAAGCCGATGGCCAGTGGTACTATTTAAATGAATCCGGAGCAATGATGACTGGCTGGACCATGGTAAACGGTACGTGGTATTACTTAAATCCGGTTACGCAGGGCAATACCGGATGGCAGAATACAGAAGACGGGAAGTGGAATCGCGGCAGTGCGGAAAGCGGAAGCCGTTCCATGGGCGCCCTCTATACCGGAACTACAACACCTGATGGTTACCAGGTAGACGAAAACGGAGCCTGGATTCAGTAGGGGGGAAATCTATATGAAATTAAAATGGAAAAAACTGTGCGCAGCGGCGCTGGCAGTGACCATGGCTATGGGGAATTTGACATATGGGGCCCCATTGGAGAATGGAAGAGCCTCTGCACGGGCCTTAAGCGCTGCAAAGATCGAAGGGCTTTACCAGGATATTATGGATGAGAGCGGGACCGAGGAACTGCTGAAAGACGGCCTTGTCATGCACTCCACCTTCGATGAGGGCAGCGTTACAAAAGGTCAGATCACGGATGTTACAGGAAACGGAAACAATGGAACCGTGATCGGAGCACCCGCATATGAGAAGGGAATTCGCGGAAATGCTATCTCATTGGACAATGGAGAAACAGCAGGACTGGGGAATACGAAGGCCAAACAGTATGTAAATTACGGCCGTACGAAGGACTTAATGTTCGGTACCTCTGATTATTCCCTGTCCTTCTGGATGAAGACAGAGAACCATGGACAGAACAATGGAACCATACTTTCCAATAAAAATTACTTAAGCGGCAGCAACGTAGGCTGGGCATTTGGAAATTACAATAACAGCAGCGATACGGATGTGCGCATGAACTTTTCCGGAATATCCGGAAAGCGGATCGAGATCAAGAAGATATCCGCGAATGATGACCAGTGGCATCACGTAGTCGGCACATTTGACCGTGATGGAAGCATGACTGTTTACATGGATGGGGAGAAGTATTCCTCCATCTCCATGGCGGGACACAGTGGAAAAACTGTGGATACGGAGCTTGATTTTATCCTGGGAGGTGACGGCAGAGGCTGTTATGGCATGAGCGGCTGCCTGGTGGATGAGCTTCGGGTTTATAATAAGGTGCTTGCGGATACAACCGTAAAAACCATTTATGAGGCAGAAGGTGCTTCGGCCATCGTTGACCAGATGGCGGAGCAGCTGTCTGCGATAAAACCCGGCTCTGAATATCCACAGGACAGAATTGATTCTATGGCAGAAGAGATAAGGCAAACGAAGAGTGCTCTGGAGGAAATGACAACGGCTGCAGCTATGGCTGCAGTCAGAGCACTGAAAGAGAGGTACAATCAGTTTCTGGAAGGCAGCAAGCCTCTGGCCAGCTTTCAGGTCGTGTCGGATGTCCATATAAAATCAGATGACCTCACGGAAACTAACGCAGTCAATATGATTGCGGGGCTGAAGGATATCAGGACCATGGATCCGGACACGCTTGGCATCATGAATCTGGGAGACTTTACCCAGAGCGGCACGAAGGCCCAGTATGACGCGATGTACAGGATAATGGATCAGTATTCTCCTGTTTCGGACGATAAGATCATGATTACATTGGGAAATCACGATGTGAGAGGGACCAGCTCCGCAGACTGGAATAAGGACGAGACTGTGATCAGCAAGTACTGGCCGACGGCAAAGGCACTTTACCTGGAGCGAAATTCCAGATATATGCCGGATACGGACGGAAAGGTGTATTTTGACCGCTGGCTGGGCGGATATCATTTTATCGCCATTAACACAGAAAACGGCATCAAGGATGCGATGTATTTATCAGACGATCAGCTGGAATGGCTGGAAAAAACGCTGGCGGAGAACGCCAGTCCTGACAAACCGATTTTTGTGCTGGGGCATAATGCATTAAAGGATACTCATTGGAGAAGCAATATTTTAAATGACTTCGGCAATCAGGATAAAAGGGTAAAGGAGATATTCTCGAAATACCCTCAGGTAATCTATCTGTCAGGCCATATACATAACGGGTTTGGAGTCGTGGAAGCCATTGACCGCGGATTCGGTACCATGATTGATCTGCCCTCGTATAATGATTCTGAGAATGGGGTGAAGGAAACCGGAACCGGCTATCACGTGAAGATATACGATGACAGTATTGTGTTCAAGGCAAGAAACTTTAAGACCTCAGTCTGGATGCCGGAATATGATATCACGGTAACTCTGCCGAATCTTCCGGCAGTGTATAAAAATGCAAAAGAGCGGAATGCGGCTGATTATACGGCGGCTTCTTATCAAAAACTGGAAACCCTTATGAAAGAAGCGGAAGCCCTTTTTGCAACAGAGTATGATCAGAGTGATTTGACGTATGAAAAGGTGGGGCCGCCCTCTGAGAGCCTTTTTACGGAGCCAGTCAGAAAGCGAATCAATGAACTGGCGGCGGAGATGGCCACTGCAATCGCAGAACTGGAATCCAGTGAATCTGCCGTAACGGCGATTCAGGATGTATATCTCCAGGGCGGAACGGATGCCGGTAAAGTGAGCACGTCATTCAGCAACTACGATGCGGCGAAGCTGCGGGTAAAGTATTCGGACGGCAATCAGAGCTATACCCGGAAAACACTGCTGAAATTTGATTTGTCATCGGCTGCCGGTGACACAAAGGAGGCAGAGCTGGTCCTCCAGCTGACCGGAGGCATCAGCAATTCCAATCCTGCAAAAGACTTTACGGAGGCTCTCGTACAAAAGATCGGCCGGCCGAGGGCCCGGTGCTTTCCTT
>OCAS01001020.1_pt1 | contig 16842 bp, 16 predicted proteins | sample 1550751 | NCBI WGS metagenome assembly OCAS01 (sample SAMEA2580301, study PRJEB22360) | human gut metagenome | biome: human gut; feature: human-associated habitat; material: faeces | place: Denmark | collected 2008/2010
CTCTTGAGTATTTCTCCGAATTGATATTTTCCATATGATTGCTTCTTTTGACATGTTTGTCCTCAGACGCATTGACCATTATACTCGATTGATTCTACATTGTCAAGGGCTTTTCCGCGACATTTTTATTTATTTCTTCCTGTATTTTGTTGTGCACAAGATGTGCTATTTCCGAGGTCTTCATTCCCATATATTGATCCGGCATAATGGGTTCCATGTAGTGGACTTCCACAAATTCCTGCTTCAATGAATTCATATCAAAGGGGCGGAAGGAATTAATCAGGGCAACCGGAACAATGGGGCAGCCGGCTTTTACCGCACTTTTGAATGTCCCGCTCTTAAAATCCAGAATCTCGTTTCCTTTCCTGCTGCGGTGTCCTTCCGCAAATATAACAAAGTTCCGGCCCTCTTTTACCAGTCTTGTCACTTCCCCTATGATACGTACCTGGTCCTTCATGTCCTTTCTGTCCATGGCCAGGCTTCCCGTGGCCCCCAGCACCTGTTTTACCAATATCCACCCGGATGCTTCTTTCTTAATTACAACGGAAAGGGCTTTGGGGCATGTTGAAAAAAGCGCCAGCACGTCAAACAGCCCCTGATGATTGGGAAACAGCATGAATCCGTCTTTCTCAGGAATATGTTCCACCCCTGTTACCTTTATGGTAACCCTTCCCCTTTTTATGATCCTTCTGGTCATCTCCGCAATATAGTCATACCGCTGCTGCATGGTATGATTGTCCCCGGGTCTTGCCATACGGGCGATTTTAAGCAGCCATACCGGCGCATGGAACAGATTCATGAATACCATATATATAATCCGTTTCATATGATTCCCTCTTCTTCCCCATGATTTTAACGATGCTTCCCCGCATCATGATCTGCAGTATTCTTTAACCGCTGTCTCGTACAGGTTGTTTCCCTGGGAATCCACTACCACGATTACCGGGAAATCTTTGATTCTAAGTTTTCTGATTGCCTCCGGACCCAAATCCTCATATGCAATGATTTCCGAGGAAAGGATGCATTTTGACAAAATGGCTCCTGCTCCTCCCACGGCCGCAAAATACACGGACTGGTTGCGGGTAATGGCATCCATGACTGCCTGGGACCTTTTTCCCTTTCCTATCATGGCCCCCATGCCCATGTCCAAAAGCCTGGGCGTGTACTTATCCATCCGGCTGGCAGTGGTGGGGCCTGCGGATCCAATGGGGCGCCCTTCCCTGGCAGGTGACGGACCCATATAGTATATTATATTGTTTTTTATGTCAAACGGCAGCATTCCACCTTTATCCAGGGTTTCATCCATGCGCTTATGCGCTGCATCCCTGGCAGTATAGATGGTTCCTGTTAGATATACATAATCCCCCGCCTTTAAAGAAAGCGTATCTTCCTTTGTCATTGGTACGTTTATATGTCTGTCCATAACCATTACTCCCCTTTCATGGTAATCCCTTATCCTGTTTATAATACCCTGTGCGCATGACGGTTGACATGGCAGCATATATTGACGGCCACAGGAAGTCCTGCAATATGGGTTGCAAATGTCTCAATATTAACTGCAAGTGCTGTCATCCTTCCTCCCAATCCTCCCGGTCCAATGCCCAGCTGATTAATCGCGGCCAGCAGTTCCTGTTCCAGTTCCTTTACCCACGGTATCTTTGGCTTTTCTTCTATATTCCTGGTAAGGGCATGTTTCGCCATCTGGGTGCATTTTTCAAAGGTCCCGCCAATACCCACGCCAATCACCATAGGAGGGCAGGCATTGGGGCCCGCGTCCCTGACAGCGGTAATGATGGCGTTCTTTACCCCTTCCAGTCCATCGGCGGGTTTTAACATAAATACACGGCTCATGTTCTCACTGCCAAATCCCTTGGGGGCTACCGTGATATCGACAGCATCCCCTTCCACTATTTCATAGTGGATCACGGCAGGCGTGTTGTCCTTTGTGTTAATCCGCTGAATCGGATCCCCAACCACGGACTTACGGAGATATCCTTCCTCATATCCCCTTTTCACACCTTCATTCACAGCTCCTGTCAGGCTGCCTCCTGTTATATGCACGTCCTGCCCCACCTTAATGAATACAACTGCCATCCCTGTGTCCTGGCAGATGGGTATCATGTCCTCAGCAGCAATTTTCAGGTTTTCTTTCAGCTGGCCAAGGACCTGGCGTCCCAAAGGAGACTCCTCTTCCTTAACAGCCAGATTGAATACCTGCTCCATATCCCGGGCAAGCACATGGTTTGCCTCAATGCACATTTCCTTAACCGCTTCCGTGATCAGCCCTGTGTGTATCTCCCTCATGGCCTATACTCCTCCTTTAACTGGCAATATGTATTCCACATGAAAAGGCTGTCTTTCAGGACAGCCTTTTCAGTATATTCATTCTTGTTTGCCTGCATATCAGCTGTGGCTGCTCTTTATTCTTTCTCCTGCGTTTCCCCGTCCTCTGTATCGGCATTCCCTGTACCCATGTCTTCTGACTCAGCACTATCCTCATCGTAGAACTCTTCGTCAAAAACATTGTTTTCTTTTGTAACGCTCTCGCGCACCTTGGCAATGCTTGCAACCTTGATGTCAGACTCCTGGTCAATGTTCATCAGCTTGACTCCGGATGTGTTGCGCCCGATGATGGATATATCGTCCACGCTCATGCGGATGACAATGCCTTCTGTTGTGATAAGCATGATCTCCCGGCCGTCATTTACCAGCTTTGCACCTACGATATTGCCTGTTTTTTCCGTGCACTTGTAACAGATGACACCCTTTCCACCTCTGTTCTGGGCGCTGAATTCAGATATGACCGTACGTTTGCCCATGCCGTTTTCAGAAACAATAAGGAGGCTCTCTCCCTGGCTTTCCATCTGCATTCCGATGACTTCGTCATCTTCTTCAAACCGCATGCCGATGACACCCATGGATACACGGCCAGTCACCCTGACATCCGTCTCATTGAACCGGATACACATCCCCTTGCGCGTTACAAGGAAGATATCCTGGTTATTATCTGTTGCCTTTACTTCAATGAGTTCGTCATCCTCGCGCAGCACAATGGCCTGAAGCCCGTTCTTGCGCACATGCTCATATTCCACCATGGGCGTTTTCTTGACCATACCGTTCCTGGTAGCCATGAACAGGTACTTGTCCTCATTGTATTCACGCATCGGGATGATGGCTGTGATTTTCTCATCCGGCTGCAGCTGAAGCAGGTTAATGATGGCCGTGCCTCTTGCAGTACGCCCTGCCTCTGGGATTTCATATGCCTTAAGCCTGTATACGCGTCCCTTATTGGTAAAGAACATCATGAAGTGGTGGTTGGTGGTCATGAGAAGGTCCTCAATATAGTCCTCCTCAATGGTCTGCATCCCCTTGATGCCCTTGCCGCCGCGGTTCTGGCTTCTGAAATTGTCCACATCCATCCTCTTGATATATCCCAGATGGGTCATGGCAATCACCGTATCCTCATCCGGAATCAGGTCTTCCATGGATACGTCGTCGTCATATCCAATGGCCGTACGCCTGTCATCCCCGTATTTGTCCGCGATAATCTGGATTTCCTCCTTGATTACGGTCAGAAGCTTTTTCACATCTGCCAGGATTGCCTGTAATTCCTCAATCTTGGCCAGAAGTTCCTTATATTCGTTTTCAAGCTTTTCACGCTCCAAACCAGTCAGCGCGCGCAGCCTCATGTCCACAATGGCCTGGGACTGTGCATCGGATAAGCCAAAGCGTTCCATTAACTGGTTCTTGGCATCCGCCACATTGGATGAACCGCGGATAATCCGGATGACCTCGTCAATGTGGTCCAGGGCAATGAGCAGGCCTTTTAAGATATGGGCGCGCTCCTCGGCCTTGTTCAGGTCATACTGTGTCCTTCTTCTTACAACCTCTTCCTGGTGCTTCAGATATTCATCCAGCATCTGATGAAGGTTTAATACTTTTGGCTGGTTGTCAATCAGGGCCAGCATGATGACGCCGAAGGTGTCCTGAAGCTGTGTGTGCTTTAACAGCTGGTTCAGGATTACATTGGCGTTCACATCCCTTCGCAGTTCTATGTTGATGCGCATGCCCTCACGGTTGGACTCATCACCGATGTATGTGATCCCGTCAATCTTCTTTTCCTTAACCAGGTCCGCGATTTTCTCAATCAGACGGGCTTTATTTACCATGTATGGAAGTTCGGTCACTATGATCCTTGACTTTCCATTGGCCATGGTTTCTATGTTGGTAACCGCGCGCACCTTGATTTTGGCACGTCCGGTGCGGTATGCTTCCTCTATGCTTCTTCTTCCCAGTATGGTTGCCCCGGTAGGAAAATCAGGCCCTTTGACAATCTCCATGATTTCTTCCAGGGAAGTCTCCCTGTCCTCTTCCACCTGGTTGTCAATCATCTTTACAACGGCGCTGATGATTTCCCGAAGGTTGTGGGGAGGTATGTTGGTGGCCATGCCCACGGCGATACCGGACGTACCGTTGACCAGAAGGTTTGGATACCTGGAGGGAAGCACCACCGGCTCCTTCTCGGTTTCATCAAAGTTTGGCACGAAGTCAACCGTATCCTTGTTGATGTCAGCCAGCATTTCCATGGAAATCTTGCTTAAGCGGGCTTCCGTATACCGCATGGCCGCAGCGCCGTCGCCGTCCACGGAACCAAAGTTCCCATGGCCGTCCACCAGCGGATACCTGGTAGACCACTCCTGGGCCATGTTAACCAAGGCCCCATAGATGGAACTGTCACCATGGGGGTGGTATTTACCCATGGTATCACCTACAATACGGGCGCACTTACGATGTGGTTTATCAGGACCATTGTTCAGCTCTACCATGGAGTAAAGTACACGTCTTTGGACCGGCTTTAAACCATCCCTTACATCGGGAAGGGCCCTGGCGCTGATTACGCTCATGGCATAGTCAATATAGGACTGTTCCATGGTCTTTTTCAGGTCTACATCATGAACCTTGTCAAATACATTTGGTTCCATATTCAATCTCCTTTATGTTTACACTCTAAATGCTGAAATCAGATATCTAAGTTCTGTACGCGCTTTGCATTGGCCTCGATAAATTCCCTTCTCGGCTCCACCTGGTCGCCCATCAGGGTGGTAAATGTCAGGTCAATCTCAGATGTGGTCTCTTCATCCAAGGTCACGCGCAGCAGCACCCTCCGCTCAGGATCCATGGTTGTCTCCCACAGCTGTTCCGCATCCATCTCACCCAGACCTTTGTAACGCTGGATTTTGTTGTTGGTATCACGTCCAATGTCCGTGAGAATGGAGTTAAGCTCCTCATCGCTGTAAGCATACCATACCTTCTTACTTTTCTCCACCTTGTATAAGGGCGGCTGGGCCAGGTACACATAGCCCTGTTTGATCAGCTCCGGCATGAACCTGTAAAGGAAGGTCAGAAGCAGGGTGCTGATATGGGCGCCATCCACATCGGCATCCGTCATGATGATGATTTTGTGGTAGCGCAGCTTGGATATGTCAAAGTCTTCATGGATTCCGGTTCCAAATGCCGTAATCATGGCCTTAATTTCCGCATTGCCGTAAATCCGGTCCATCCTGGCTTTTTCCACGTTCAATATCTTGCCTCTGAGGGGCAGGATGGCCTGGGTGGCCCTGGAACGTGCCGTCTTGGCTGAACCGCCTGCGGAATCTCCCTCAACAATATAAATCTCACAGTTTTCAGGATTCTTATCTGAACAGTCGGCCAGCTTGCCAGGAAGCGCCATCCCGTCCAGAGCGGACTTACGGCGTGTCAGGTCCCTGGCCTTCCTGGCCGCGGCCCGTGCCCTCTGTGCCATGATGGACTTCTCACACATGGCCTTGGCAATGGCAGGGTTCTGTTCCAGGAAATAGGTCAGCTGCTCGCTGACAATGTTGTCCACGGCTGTACGGGCCTCACTGTTGCCCAGCTTCTGCTTGGTCTGGCCTTCAAACTGCGGTTCTTCCACCTTGATGCTGATAATTGCGGTCAGACCCTCGCGGATATCCTCGCCGGATAAGCTGTCTTCATTTTCCTTTAACAGCTTATTCTTCCTGGCATAGTCGTTAAAGGTCTTGGTAAGGGCGTTCTTAAAGCCGGTCAGATGGGTTCCGCCTTCCGGCGTATTGATATTGTTGACAAATGTATAAATATTCTCAGTGTAGGAATCATTATGCTGCATGGATACTTCCACATACACGCCTTCCTTGCTTCCTTCACAGTAAATGACCTGGTCATATAAAGGCGTCTTGCCTTTATTCAGATAGGTGACGAATTCCTTTATGCCTCCCTCGTAGTGGAAGGTCTTTTCCTTCTTCTCTTCCCGGTCATCCTTAAGGATGATCCTAAGATTCTTTGTAAGGAATGCAGTCTCCCGCAGCCTTATTTTTAAGGTGTCATAATCATACACGGTTTCCTCAAATATCTCTTTGTCCGGAAGGAAGGTGACCCTGGTGCCATGCTGGTCAGGATTGCATTTGCCTACGATTTTCAGAGGATACGTTACTTTCCCCCTTTCATAGCGCTGCTGATAAATGTCGCCGTCCTTATAAACCTGTACCTCCAGCCACTCAGAAAGTGCATTGACAACCGATGCGCCAACCCCATGAAGGCCGCCGGATACCTTGTATCCCCCATTGCCGAATTTACCGCCGGCATGGAGGATGGTAAATACCACTTCCACAGCCGGGAGACCGGCCTTTTTCTGGATGCCTACCGGAATGCCGCGGCCATCGTCCATGACAGTTATGGAATTGTCCTCATTGATGGTAACCTCAATGGAATCACAATATCCTGCCAATGCCTCATCGACCGCATTATCTACAATCTCATAAACCAGATGGTGGAGACCTCTGGCCGATGTGCTGCCAATATACATGCCAGGCCTTTTCCTGACTGCCTCAAGTCCTTCCAAAATCTGAATCTGATCTGCTCCGTATTGCTCTCCCATGTTCTATATCTTCCTTTCTTTTCAGGTAACCAGTGCCGGGCGGTACTAGTTCTCATTTTCCACGGTTCCGTCGATAACTTTGAATATCTTGTCTATATGGAACCTGTTGTTGACAAAATCATCCAGCCCGGTACAGGTAATCATGGTCTGGATATCCTGTATGGCTGATAAAAGATGGTTCTGCCTGCTGCTGTCCAGCTCTGATAAGACATCATCCAGCAAAAGGATGGGATTATCCCTGCTGACCGCCTTGACCAGTTCCAGTTCAGATAGCTTCAATGACAGGGCAGCGGTGCGCTGCTGGCCCTGTGAACCAAACCTGCGGATATCAATGCCGTTCACAATAAAGCTGATATCATCCCTGTGGGGACCGGACAGCGTGGTTTTCTGTTTCATATCCTGAGGGCGGTTCCTCTTCAGGGTCTGTCCAAACTGATCCTCAATGGTATATGGCTCATAGGAAATCTTTATTTCCTCCTTGTTGCCGGAAAGGCTTAGGTGGATTTTCTGCATGATTTCATTTAACCGGCCAATAAACTCCCTGCGGAACCGGATTACTTCTTTCCCGTAATTTACCAGCTGCATGTCCCATACGTCCAGGGTTTCCTCATATTCAGGCTTGAAAAACAGCTCCTTTAGCAGTTTGTTACGCTGAAGCAGCACTTTGTTGTACTGTACCAGTGAATGTACATACAGCTTATTTAACTGGCACAGTTCCATATCTATGAATCTTCTTCTCTCTGAGGGACCATTCTTGATGATGTTCAGGTCCTCTGGGGAAAAGAATACCACATTGGCGATTCCAAACAGCTCGCTGGCCTTTCTTATGGGCACACCGTTTATGGCAATTCCCTTGGGTTTGTTTTTTTTCAGGTGCATGTCAATGCGGTAAGGCACATTGTTCTTCCTGATCTGTAATTTAATATGGGATTCATCCTGGTCAAAACGGATGATATCCCTGTCCTTAGCGCTTTTATGTGATTTAGATGTGCAGCAGACGTAGACAGCTTCCAGAATATTTGTCTTTCCCTGGGCATTATCACCGTAGAGTATATTGGTTCCCTGATTAAATTCCATATGTAATTCTTTGTAGTTCCGGTAATTTTTCAGTTCTATGGATTCTATAATCATGGATATTCTCTTTCTGCAGCCCCTTTATTTGGTAATCTTGATGGTCTGTCCGTCATAGGATACCACATCCCCATCCACCAGTTTCTTTCCGCGCTGGAACGCAGTTTCCCCGTTCACGGTCACCAGGCCGTCCTCTATGACATGTTTAGCGTCCACACCGGATCCAACCAGGCCGGCGGCTTTTAACGCCTGGCCTAGTTTGATGTAGTCTTCCCTTAATTTGATTATTTCCATTGTTTTCCTTTCTTAGTACAGAAATTTTCAAAAGATGTACTAAACAGTGGCTGCATTGAAATTAACCGGAAGGATCAGGTATATATAATTCTCCTCATCGTCCTTGATGAAGCATGGGGACTTGGGGTTCATCATATAGATATTGATTTCCTCGTCGTCGATCACCCGAAGTGCGTCAATCAGGAACTTGGGATTAAATCCAATCATGATATCCTTGCCTGTCTTGTGGATCATCAGGTCCGCATTCATGGAGCCGAAACTGGAATTCAGCTTCATTTCCATGGAGTTGTCACCAATATTGATAATCAGCGGTTTCTTGTCATTTTCCCTGATAAGGATGGTCGCACGTTCAATACAGTTTAAGAATTCCTTTTTATTCACGGATACCTTAGTCTCATAATCGCTGGAAAGCATCTGGTTAATCCTGAAGTATTCGCCTTCAATCAGACGTGAGACAACGACCGTGCTGTCAAATTCAAACAGGATATGGTTGGCACTGAAGTATATCAGGACTTCCTTTTCATTATCACCGCCCAGGATCTTGCTGATTTCACTGAGTGTCTTGCCAGGGACAATAACCTTGGTGTCATCATAATGGTCTTTCAGGCGTACCTTGCGGATGGAGATACGGTGTCCGTCAAGGGACACCACCTTTAACTGGTTCTCATTCACCTCGAAGAGTTCACCGGCCATCATCTTATTGCTGTCATTGGGTGAGATGGAAAAGATGGTCTGCTGGATTACTTCCTTCAGGGTAAACTGGGAAAGACAGATATATTTATCCTTTTCAATATAGGGAAGGTATGCGAATTCTTCCCCGTCCCGTCCCTGGATATTGAATACAGAGTTCTCACAGCTGATGGTGGTGGTGAATTTATCATCAGATTCAATGGTAACGGATGCATTTTCACTGGAAAGACGGCGCGTAATCTCGGAGAACAGCTTGGCATCCAGGGCTATCTTTCCATGTTCCAGTATCTCCCCTTCTACTTTTGTCTCAATTCCCAGTTCCATGTCATTGCCGGTCAGTTTAATCTCACCTGTACTGGCGTCAATCAGGATACATTCAAGGATGGACATGGTGGTTTTGGAAGGGACTGCTTTCATTACAATATTAATGCCGTTTACAATGGCGTCTTTTTGAAATCTCAGCTTCATAATGTTGATAACTTCCTTTCAGTTTATTTAGGGCGGAAAATTCCATCTGTAATTGAAGATATAAATAAGTTCCGTAGAAACCGTAGTAGGGGGTGTGGGTTTGTGTAAAACCCTTAAAAGTCCTTGAGAATAAAGGCAAGGTTCATGTGGAATGATCTGTGGAAATCATCCACCGATCCATGGTAAAACTTAATGTTTATCCACAGGTCCTTAAAAACCGTTCACAAGTCCTTAAGGACAGCCGGGTTATCAACAGCCTGTCCACAAGGATCCCACTGCCTATTGTGGATTGATCTTCTTCTTCAGTATCTCGATGGTATTCTTAAGCGTATCGTCTTTCTTAATATCACCTGCAATCTTCTCGGATCCGTGAATGATGGTGGTGTGGTCCCTTCCTCCAAGGTAACGTCCGATGGTCTGGAGAGGGGTATCCGTCATATTCCTGCAAAGGTACATGACAATCTGTCTGGGATATACAATTTCCTTGTTCCTCTTCTGGGAGGAGATATCAAGGGGGGTGAGTCCATAATGGTCAGACACAATCTGGATGATAAGGTCTGGGGTGACCTCCCGCTGGGCATTGGGCGATATGATGTCCTTAAGGGCTTCTTCCGCCAGCTCCAGGGTAATGTCGCACTTGTTAAGGCGGGACAGGGCAACGATTTTGGTCAGCGCGCCTTCCAGCTCACGGATATTGGATTTGATGTTGGTGGCAATGTATTTGATTACCTCGTTATCAATATTATATCCTTCCATCTCCTCTTTTTTGCGCAGGATTGCCATTCTTGTCTCATAATCAGGAGACTGGATATCCACGGTAAGTCCCCATTCAAAACGGGAGCGCAGGCGTTCCTCCAGTGTCTCAATTTCTTTTGGAGGTTTATCCGAGGAGATTATAATCTGCTTCTTGGATTCATATAATGTGTTGAAGGTGTGGAAAAATTCTTCCTGGGTACTTTCCTTGCCGATAATGAACTGGATATCGTCAATAAGAAGTACGTCGTTGTTGCGGTACTTTTCACGGAATTCCGTTGTTGTTATGTTGTTTTTGTTACGGATGGCGTCAATCAGCTCATTGGTGAAGGTTTCTGATGTGACGTAAAGTATCTTGGAACTTGGATTGTTCTTTAATATGAAGTGAGCAATCGCGTGCATCAGGTGGGTTTTACCAAGTCCCACGCCTCCATAGATAAAAAGAGGGTTGTAAATCTCACCCGGCGATTCCGCCACAGCCAGGGCAGCGGCATGGGCCAGGTTATTGTTGGAGCCCACCACAAAGGTATCAAAGGTGTACTTTGAGTTTAAATTGGCGCTCTGAATAACGTCCGGGCTTATGGTGACAGTGTTCTTCTGAATCAGCTGCGGCCCCGACGGTTCCTCTTTTTCTATGATTTGTTCCTTAACTTTGAAATCCACCTCGCATTCCTGTTCAAGGAATTCCGAGATGGTCACCTTTAATAAAAATCCATATTTTTTATTTACATATTGTAAGAAGGTCTGTTCGGGAACAATGATTATTACTGTGTTATCCTTAAAAGAATACGGCTTAAGCGGTTCCAGCCAGGTACTGTAGGAGATATTGGATATTTCATGTTCTTCTTTTAGGGTAAGCAGGATCTGCTCCCAATTTTCTTTGATTTTATCGATCATTTCTTGTCTCCTGAAACTGTATTGCAGAATTGCCCAATCTAAATACATTGTATACTAAAGTAAAAATTTTTTCAATGACAAGTGTGAATAAATGTGGATAACTTTGTGAGTAGGGTGTGGAAGCAGTGTGAAAGCGGTGTGGACAGACCGGTTTTCCACAAAATAGCCGAAAAGGTTATCTCGAGTTGTGCACAACCCGAGAATAATTGGAAATTATGGAATTTTAAGATGGCATTGGGGAAAAAATTGACAATTACACACACTTATCCACAACTTATCAACATTTTGTGGATAAGTTTATGTAAATCCACAAAGAAGAGTGATTCATGTCTAATTGAATATGTTATAATAACGTTAGAAATGCATTGGATTCATTGCCCATTGTCAGATAATTGTTTATAATAAGTTAGGATACATAATAAATTTTTAATATTTTAATGTAACTAATAAAAGTTATCAACAAAAAGGAGGGTTTATATGGAATTTGTAATTGGTATTCTGCTAATCCTGACGTTCTTTGCACTGGCCTATTATTGTGTCAGGGGCTACAACCTGATGATCGGTTTTTTGGTCATTTCTGTCTTGTGGACAATCCTGTCCCTTGCAGGTGCGGGAATTTCTTCCCCACAGTTCATTGCGGATAATCCTGTGCTTCAGTTTGGCGGGGACGGAGGCAAGGGACTGGTGGCAATCCTGAATAAGATTTATCAGGCTGCCCCGGAAGGATGGGGAACCACCCTGGTTAATGTCTGCTGGGGCGCATGGTTTGGACGGGTGCTTATGGAAACAGGCATTGCCTCCACGCTGATCCGCAAGACCGTGGAGCTTGGCGGCGACCGCCCAATCATTACCATTGTCCTTCTTAATGTTGTGACTGCTTTTATTTTTACGGCCATGATGGGCGCCGGCCCTGTTATTGCCATCGGCGTCATCGTGCTTCCGATTCTGATGAGCCTTGGCATTCCCAAAGCAATTGCCATGTTCACGTTCATGGGTTCTGTTTCAGCGGGAATGTATCTGAATCCCGTGCTTCAGTTCTCGCAGATCCGTGCATTCATCCTGCCTGCAGACCAGATGCCGGAGTTTTCATTTTCATGGTATGCAAGCCATTGGGGATATTATGCGCTTGCCATTTCCGTGGTTACGGTCTCACTCCTGACAGCCGTATACCTGAAGTTCGGGAAAAAAAGACATGCATGGGCATCCCGTACGCCCGGATCCCAGCCCGTAAAGGATGCGCCCATGATTGCCCTTTTGCTTCCAATCGTACCGGTGGTGCTTAAAATTGCCCTGGATTTCTCTGTCATCGGCGGGTTCATCATTGCGGGATTTGCAGCCCTGTTCCTGTGCGGCAGGATGAAGGGGTCCTTTAAGGAGAATTGCCAGCTGGTTAACAAGCTTTATTATGATGGCGTCGTGGACACGGCTCCCTTAATCGGTTTCCTGCTCACACTCCCCATGTTCAATACATGTGCTACATATGCCTCGCCGTTTTTTAAGGAAGTAATCGGCGGTATCATGCCCACCAGTGAGTATGTTGTGTGTATATTGTTCGCGGCGCTGGCAATCCTGGGCTTTTTCAGGGGGCCGTTCACACTGTTTGGCTGCGGCGCGGCCACGCTTGGTGTTTTGTCCAATGTGGGACATTTTTCCGTTCCTTTCCTGTATTGTGTGTTCACCATTCCTGCCACAACGGTTAACGTGGGTTCCTGTATCACACAGTCCTGGATTGCATGGGGCCTTGCCTATACAAAAGTGGAGTCAAAGGAGTACTTAAAGCTTTCCATCCCATTTGCATACCTGACGTCCATCTGCCTCTATATACTTACGGCCCTTACCGTTACAGGACTGGGGGCCCAGTGGTTCTTGAAATAATACAATTTTAATCGTTGACTCCTCCTGCCTGCCCGGATTATAATGAGACAGTAGCATTGCATTGTATCTTTTAATAAGAACAGTAGCAGGAGGATGAAAAATTGAATAACAAGAAGAGAGACACCCGTTGGCTTGCAAGTGTTGCACTTATGATGGCGGTGGTCATCCTGTTGGCGAATACGCCTTTTGGGATGATACAGCTTCCGGTCATCAAGGCGACAACTGTGCATATCCCCGTTATATTGGGAGCAATTTTACTGGGGCCCCTGGCAGGGGCGGTGCTGGGCGCCACCTTTGGCATCTGTTCCATGATAAGCAATACCATGGTTCCGACCCTGCTGTCCTTTGCGTTCTCGCCCTTCATGAGTATGACCGGGATTCCCGGCATGCTGAAGGCTGTATGGGTTTCCGTTGGATGCAGGATATTGATTGGCGTGGCCGCAGGATGGCTCTGGATCCTGTTTAAGAAAGTGAAGCTTAATGCACTGGCAGCGCTTCCTATTGTTGGATTTGTGGGATCCATGGTTAATACGGTATTTGTCATGGGAAGTATTTACCTGCTGTTTGCATCCCAGTATGCAGAAGCCAAGAACGTTGCGGTTGACGCGGTTTGGGGACTGATTATGGTGACAGTTACCGCTTCCGGCATACCGGAAGCAATCGTCGCGGCAATCTTAGTGGCAGTAATTGGAAAAGTCATGCTGCGTTTCACAAGCCACAGCTGATTACGGTACTAAATATAGTAATATAAAACAGCAATGCATACATTTTATTGGGACGGCTTTTAAGCTGTCCCTTTTTGTGGATTTTTTGCGAAAATCCGCTTGACGAAGGCCGATTTCTTCTATATAATTGAGAAGATGTTTAATTATACTAGTCTAAATGTGTGTTTTCACATTACCAGATAATTTTGATAGGAGGTGCCCGGATTATGAAGATGACATTTCAGCCGAAGAAGAGACAGAGAGCAAAAGTTCATGGCTTCAGAGCCAGAATGAAAACTGTAGGCGGTAGAAAAGTTATTGCTGCCAGAAGAGCAAAAGGTAGAGCTAGATTATCTGCTTAATTGTTTGAAGCAAAAGAACTGCGGGCCACAGGAACATGTGGCCTTTTCTTAATTCAGACGTAACAGACCAGACCTGCTTTTTATGTCAGGAAAATAAGCTGTCTGGACTGTTACATTCGTCAGCATGAAGATTGAAATGGAGAATCGTATGAAACGATTTCCTTCCGTAAGGAAAAACAGGGAGTTCCAGGATATCTATAAGCATGGGACTTCATATGCAAACAGACTGCTTGTGATGTATGTGATGGAGAGCGGGGAAGATGGGAACCGGATTGGCATTTCCGTCAGCAAAAAAGTGGGCAACAGCATTGTCCGTCATCATATTACAAGACTTTTGAGAGAAATATTCCGTTTAAATAATAGTAGGATCAAGACTGGATTAAACATCATTGTTGTGGCCAGGGTGGCTGCAAAAAAATCAGACTACAAAGATTTGGAAGGTGCGTATCTGCACCTATGCGGACTGCATCACATTTTAAAAGAATCGAAGTGAAGTGATTATGACAAGGTTTTTGATTTTGTTGGTAAGGGGATACCAGAGATTCCTGTCTCCCCTTAAATTAAGAACTCACTGTATTTACACACCTACGTGTTCTCAATACGCCATTGAAGCACTTAAAAAGTATGGTGCGTTAAAGGGTACATGGTTGGCCTGCAAAAGGATACTCAGGTGTCACCCCTTTGCAGAAGGCGGTTATGATCCAGTTCCGTAGAGATTAGGAGGTATAATGTATTGAATGGTTTAGCTGGCGCAGTATTATTGACAAAAACAGGCGGTATGCTGGGGCCGATCGCTGATATCCTTGGATGGATAATGGATTGGCTGTTTAAGTTTACAAGTATATTCGGCATTGAGAATATCGGTCTGTGTATTATCCTGTTTACCCTGGTAACAAAGGTGCTCATGATACCTCTTACCATTAAACAGCAGCAGTCCTCCAAGCTGATGGCAGTCATGCAGCCGGAGATTTCTGCTATCCAGAAAAAGTATAAGGGCAAGGAAAATGACCAGAAGTATGCAATGATGATGCAGACAGAGATTAAGGCTGTTTATGAGAAGTATGGAACTTCCATGACAGGCGGCTGCCTTCCGTTGCTGATACAGATGCCTATCATCTTTGCTTTGTACCGTGTAATTTATAATATTCCTGCCTACGTACAGTCGGTAAGGGGATATTATGAAATCATCATAAGCAAGCTTCCAAGCGGTTACCAGACAGCTCAGGCGTTTACGGATCTGGCAGCGGCGCAGAAGATGCCCATTGATAAATTTGATTATACCAATATTAATACCGTAATTGATTTATTATATAAGTTTACCGGACAGCAGTGGGACGCCCTAGTGACTTCCTTTGCTTCCGTGGGACAGGCCGTGACGGATACAGGCGTCAGGGTGGTGGATGCCATTGAGAACATGCAGACATTTTTCGGCCTGAACATTGCGTATACGCCGTTCCAGGTCATCATGAACTATTTCAACAAGGTGGATGGGACAACCCTGCTGACAGCCATTGCAGCGCTTTGTATCCCTCTGTTTGCAGGTTTGAGCCAGTGGTACAGCACCAAGCTTATGACTGCAAACCAGCCCCAGGCCAGCAGCGATGAGAATCCAGCGGCAGGCATGATGAAGAGCATGAACGTGACCATGCCTCTTATGTCTGTATTCTTCTGTTTCTCATTTGCATCCGGTATCGGACTTTACTGGGTTGCGCAGAGTGTGTTTACAATCATCCAGCAGGTTGGTATTAATTCTTATCTGAATAAGGTTAATATTGACGACCTGGTTCAGAGGAATATTGACAAAACCAATAAGAAACGTGCGAAAAAGGGGCTTCCTCCAACGAAAGTGGGCAATGTAGACCAGATGCTTAAGAAGATTGAGGAAAAGGAAGCAAAGGCTGAGTCTGCGCAGATGGCCAAGATTGCAAAGACAAAGGCGATTGTTGAGGAATCCAACAAGTATTATAATGAAAATGCCAAACCGGGCAGTCTGGCGTCCAAAGCAAATATGGTTGCCAAGTACAATGAAAAGCACGATAAGGGAAGCAAAAAATAGGAGGGGTTTTGTATGGATATGATTACAGTTACTGCCAAGACAGTGGACGAAGCAGTTACAAAAGCGTTAATCGAACTTCAGACAACCAGCGATAAGCTGGAATATGAAGTGGTTGACAAGGGAAGTACCGGATTCCTGGGAATCGGTTCAAAACCTGCTATTATTCGTGCAAAGAAAAAGGAATCCATTGAAGATAAGGCCATGGATTTCTTATCTCAGATTTTTGGGGCCATGAATATGGAGGTATCCATCATAGCTGTATACAATGAGGAAGAACAGGAGCTTTCCCTGAACCTGGAAGGCGACGACATGGGCATCCTGATTGGAAAGAGGGGACAGACCCTGGATTCCCTCCAGTACCTTGTAAGCCTGATTGTGAATAAGGGCACCGAAGGGTACCTGAGGGTTAAGCTGGATACTGAGAATTACCGTGAGAGAAGGAAGGAAACCCTTGAGACCCTGGCAAAGAATATTGCCTATAAGGTGAAGCGGACCAAGAGGCCTGTTTCACTGGAACCCATGAATCCTTATGAGAGAAGGATCATCCATGCGGCCCTGCAGAATGATAAGTACGTTACCACCAGAAGCGAGGGCGAGGAGCCGTTCCGCCATGTGGTGATTGCACTTAAGAAGGAAGCGTCCGGCGGTGACCGGAAGGGACGTTATGACAAGAATAAAGGCGGGCGCTATGACAGGGCTTCCGGCGGGTATAAGGGGAATAACCGCCGAATGCCTCAT
>OCAS01001034.1_pt1 | contig 16500 bp, 23 predicted proteins | sample 1550751 | NCBI WGS metagenome assembly OCAS01 (sample SAMEA2580301, study PRJEB22360) | human gut metagenome | biome: human gut; feature: human-associated habitat; material: faeces | place: Denmark | collected 2008/2010
GGATTCTCAAAAAATCAAAGAAAATGGGAACGCCTATCAGCCAGAGGAAAAAACGATAAAGAAAAACCGCTGTTGCATGGTTTGTTAGCTTCCATGTAGCAGCGGTTTTTGCTGGGATTATTCAGTTGAATTTTTAGAACGACAAACTGGAATTTCAAAATTTCAAATCAATTTGAAACTCAAAGTCTTTTTCACATTGAAAATGTTGCCCTATTTGCCCTACAAAATAATCTTCGTTTTCTGGATGGACTACTTTTGTCATCAATCTTAATAAATCTAGTTCTTCGGCCGACTCTTCCAATATTATTTCAAATGTACTCCATCCATCTGTTACAGGCGAACATATATAATTCAGTATATCAGAAAACAGTTCATATCCGTTTATGTGTTGGTTCTTTGCCAACTGCCCAGCCCTATCTGAACATAGCATCTTTTCCAACATACTATAATGCTTACCATTCAGACTTACTTGATATGTTTTCATGTACCAATCCTCCACAAATCCCAATTTTAATGTTTCTATTATACCATAATGATACTATTATAAAAAAGGAAAAAGAGCTCCTTCGAGCTCTTTTGAGTCAGTTCTGCAAACTGGAATCTGTTATCTATCATCCCAATTACTGACTTTCTCCTGCAAATAATTAGGAAGTTCTTTCACATTAATACCTGTATCAATGAGAAAAACTCTTTGAAGATTCGGATGCCTACTCAAATCAGGAAGAGAAGTGACGTGTTTAAGGTCTTGAAGCTTAATGATTTCAAGATTTGTCAGTTCACTGATAAATGAAATGTCGCTCAGTTTGTTGATTCTCCAAAGTTCAATTTCCTTTAAACTTTTTAAATTTGCCAACTCATTTAAGTTACTATTTGAATTCCAAAGAAGTGCCAACTTTTCCAAGTTCATCTTCCATAAAAACGAAAAATCTGTAAGCTTGATTCCTCGCAAGGATAATGACTTGAGTTTAGGAAGTTGATTAATCTTCTCAAGGTTTTTCTTGGCTTTTTTCCCAAGCCATAGTGTATGCAAGTTTTTGTATTTCAAAAGCCAAGTACAATCAAATCTAATTCCTGCTCCCATCGTATCTGCCATGATGAGAAGTTCCTCGAGTTCATCTGAAAGATTTTGAATAAATTCATAATCTATTAAATCAAAGCACTCCATACGCAATGACTTTAGGCTTAACTCTGCCAAGACAGACAAATTGATTCTGTTAGTATTACTCTTGAAATCAATACAATCAATTCGTAATCTCTTCATATGGGGCATATTCTTTAAAAAAGATACATCAATTTCTTGACAGTTTAAGAAATGAAAAAGTCGGAACGTAATGTCCGGACGTACTAAAAGAATCTGGTCTATTTTTTGATAAGCTTCATCAGGCAGACACTCAGATATCTGTATACATTTTAACCTCTTATTATTAACTATCTCATTTAGCATTTGTTCATTAATATCTACATAACCAAGCTGACTTAAAATGCCATTTGTTCTGGTTTCGTACCCTATATGAATATGTCTGTCAAAACATACATATGTCCCCATAATCGTCTCCTTTCCTCGTATCTACAGAACGTAAAATTCAAATTCGTCTCTCCGTTAAACACACCGGCTTACTGAAACTTGTCGCTTTGTTTCTGTTTAGATTGCATTTGACATAAGAACGAAATTATTCAATCGTTTTAGATATTCTGCATTCGCCAATCAGACAATCCAACATATCTTCTACGCCAATTCCACACAGTTCGCAGCATCCATTTGTAAAACAGTAAAATTCATTCGTGATGGTCATCACTAAAAACAGCTCATTTCTGCAACACATTCCCAACGGATAAGTTGTTGTATTAATGTCATACTCATCTAACAAATTTTCAAAATATTCCGCATCTAAATTTATTCCAATAGCTTCCAACGGATTGAAATCGACATCTCTAAACCATTTCAAATTCTCAATATGGAGCAATCCAAATTCTTCAAGAAAAGCTTCTACATTTGCTGGCATCTCCAATCCAATTTCTCTATATCTCTTTTTGAAAGCAGAAATATCAATTTTACGTCCACATTTCCATCCAGCTGCCTTTAGCCGTTGTAAGGTAGTAGTTTCCATACAATTCTCCTTCCCAATACAATAAGCAACTTCTAATTTGTCATAATCATTCTACCATACCGTTATGCATAAATCATCTCATGCAAAACAATTTCTTCTGCCCGATTGTGAATGTTATTGCAACGCTGCACCCATTCCATTTGAGAAGTACGCTTCAATTCCTCGGTTACGCCCTCGGTAGCTTTCATCTGCTCCATGATGGTGTCTAACCGTTCCTGTGCCTGTTCGTTCAGGTCTGCAAGATATGTCCATAGCTCTCCGATCAATATCAATGTGTTCAATCTGGCTGGGTGGGCTTCCCTTAAATATTCCCGGTGCATCCGTCCATACTTTCCGATGGGGCGGTGTTCTTCTGGCAGTTTCAAATCTGGGATGTAGTAATCTCCAACAAGGATATAATCAATTCCGTTTTCCGTTATTCTTGGTTTCAATTCGCTCATATTTTTAATCTCCTCATTCTGGCCCATTTTTTTGCAAGTCTGACTCTCCAGAAATATTGGTAAATCTTTGGTAAATTTGAGATTGAAACACAAAAAACGCTTAAAATCGAGGGTTATGAGACGATTTGAGACGTTTCATCATGCCCGGTAAATCCTGCCGTGGCAGACAAATAGTACTTTTATCATTGTTGCATAACCTCGCATTTCTTAGTTTTTCTTGGTTTTTCGGGCTTTGTAATCCTTTGTAAATTTTTGTTTTTTTGCATAACCTGGTTTAGCATAATATCGTTAGCAAAAGGTGTAAAAATGAGTTACAAATCAACTGTATAACACCACATTTCTTCCTTATTTATCATTTTTGTTTTAACAGTTTCTTAAAATGTTGCGCCAAGGCAGCATCCGTGCAATATACATAACATCCCTTCATACCTCTTGTCATGAGTGTTCTGTATGTATTTTTTATAATTTCATCTGCAACTTGATCTGCTTTTCCTTTATCTTTCTTTGCTAATGTTTTTATTCCTTTCAAGGAATTATCGGTCTTTGCGCGTTTTGTGTAATCTGTAATCACTTTCCCGTTTTCAAATCGCATATCATCACCAATGATAACACCCGTATAATCGAATTCCAAACCTTGCGACGTATGAATACATCCGGCTTCATGAACTGATTCTTCGCTGATTGCAAATGCATCTCCACTATTTAGATTCCAGCTTATGGAATAATCTCCAATCTCGATATCATGGAAATTTGTATTATTTCTGGTAGCCTTCGGCCAGTTCCAACAATAGCCTGCAAGAATTCTTGCTCTATTTCTTGCGCAATTCTTTTCAAGCACAATTGCTTCCATTTCTGCAGGTGTATCACAGATGCGAATATCGTAATCAATTCCGTCAAGATCATAATTTGCTGTTTCACGGATTTCCAATGCCTGATCTAACCATGCCAGGTATCCATCAGAACCATTACAGCGGAACTGAGAAACAAGCTGCATTTTTATAATTTCTGATTTTTCCAAAGCCGCCCACTTTTCTATTTCAGCTACACTTCCAATATCTGATAATGTAACCCTCTGACTTTCATCAATAAAAAACACACTGCAAGCAGCGGCATGAATGATTTCTTTTATCTGGTTCTCTCCCATGTTTTGGAACATACCGGATTTTTCATTAAGCCGGTGGGCTTCGTCAGCTAGTAATGTTCCGACTGAATTTCTTGGTGCTTCGGTATAACTTCCGGAACCTTTAAAGAGATTATCTACACTGTTTTTCCTCATGTGTCCCTTTAATTTGAATTGATATACTGTTCTCGGTGCAGCATTTTTTGAAACATATTGAACAAATTGCATTCGATTCGTGAGTTCAGCCAGTAGATTAATTGCAATGACTGTTTTTCCGGTTCCAGGACCACCTTCTACAATAATTGTTCTTTTCTTACCATCTTTTTGACACTGACAAGAATAATCAAGAATACTTTCATATACAACCTTCTGTTCATCCAACATAACGAATTCTTGGTTCCCTTTAAGCATATTTAAAAGTGCATCTTGAAGTTGTTTAGAAGGTTTAATTTTTCCATGTTCAATTTTCAGCAGTGTATCCTCTTTGTCACCTGTTACAATTTGCTTTTTGATAAATGTACGAAGAGCTTCCCTTTGCCCATAAGTAAATGCAGGAGTCTCTTTCATAATATCCTGATATTGTTCTTTATCCAATGGATCATTTTCGATTCTTGGATAATTATGAAGATACGCACAGGGATGAAGACCGATTTCGTTGTCCTGAACATATTCGTTATAATCTCTGATTAACGCTGCGTAAGACCAGGCTTGATAACATGGATGTACAACTCTTCGGTCCGCTCCACCCGTATATGTTTCAACAATTGCATCCTGACCATCAATAGCTGTTAATTTCTCCCATTGTTTCAATTCAACAATAACAACATTTCCTTTTCCATTCAATCCATAACCAGAAATAAGAAAATCTATCCGTTTTGAAGTCTGAGGAATATTATATTCAATCGCCACACCTGCATCCTTTGGAATATCGGAATCATTCAATGTAATATACATTTCTTTTAATGAATTCCGCCAGGCATTCAGTTCACTTAATCCTGTCGTTCGGTTCATCTTTAATTTAATATTTTCATATAATTTTGTTTCCAAACGATCATTCTCTGTATCAACCATAAAATCACTTTTTGTGCCTGCATAAATAAGCATGTATTCACCCCACACATCATATTGTTTTGTTCAATTTCAATATACAATCCTAAAATAATCCAAATACGCTTTATACTTATCCTGTGCAGTCAGGCAGGTATCTGTCAGATAGCCTTTTTCGTTGTCCCATTCCTTCAATCCACGATAATAGAACATCTTCAGTTTGTCCTCAATAATGAACGGAACGAATTTCACATGGAAGTCCAGAATATCTGCAAAGTTTTTTTCTTCTTTGGCGTTATATTCCGTCAGCAAGGCCTTCATTTTATCGGCAACTTCTTCCGGAAGTGCTGTATTCATACCACCGACTTCATTCGAAAGTTTCTTATAATCACCAACAGCAAACCAATCTTTTCTGGAATTGCTGGTGCCATTCTTCAAAATCAAGTGAAGTTCTTTGATAAATTTCTCCGTCAAAATCGCTTGGTTTCAAAGATATATCTGGTTTGATCGTGTATCAAGCGGCTGCCTTCCATATGGTTAGAGTTATAAGTCAGATCAATCTGTGTCTTATGATAAACCCCACCAGAATATAAAAATGGCGAAGTGCTTATCGTGACACTCCGCCGAAAGCCTAACCGATTTGAGCAAAAAATGCTTGGGGTTCCTTTACTCCTGTTCGCCCCACACGTCAATCTGACAGTTTTTCATTGTCTCCAGCGCAGCTTCATGTTTTTCCGGCGTAACCCCGGCACAACAGCCTGCATCTACCGAAATCACGGCCTCCGGATACATGGCTTTCAAAATCAAAGCATTGGAAACCACGCAGATATCGGTACATACACCCACAAGCTCTATTTCATCATGCTCATCAAATCCACTCCAGTTAAGCCATCCAAAGGTCGGTTTATCTATGTACTCACAGTCTTCCACTTCCAGTTCCGGTATAATCTGCCAACCATCTGTGCCTTTGATACAATGTATTACCGGAAGTTTCTTTCCTTCCGCTGTATCCAGATAGTTTTCTTCATGCGTGTCTCTGGTAAAAATTATCCGATCTCCGCGATCCGCATATTCTTTGATTTTAGCCTGCACATTAGGAACAATGCCCTGTGCTTCTTTGCTTCCAAGAGATCCTGTCACAAAATCATTCTGCATATCGATTACAATTAATACTCTGCTCATATTTCTTCCTCCAATTTATTATGAAAATTTCAAAAGTAAATTCCACCGCCCTGTCTGCTGACATTATTCTGTGATTTCTACACCTTCATCAACTTTTAACCTTTTTTTATCTGCATACATCCGCAAATCAGCTTCATGGCATACTTCGTCAAAGGAAAAATCTTTGCTCTGTACGGTATAGCTGCCCATTGCCAGACTGAACGGAATATTTTCTTTACTTTTTCGTTTCAGACTTTCCCTGATATTTGCCATCAGTTCGGAAGCTTTTTCTTCTGTGATCCCATTACCCAGAATCATAAATTCGTCTCCACCCATTCGAATAACCGGAGAATCTTCCGGCACTTCTTCCTTCAAGGTATCTGCCACGATTTTAAGCAAAATATCACCATATTCATGACCGTATTGGTCATTTACCTTTTTCAGATAATTACAGTCGGATATAATCACTGTAAACGGAAAAATCAGCTTCCTTCTCTTTTCTTCTACTCTGTATTTCAGATAGTTACGATTATACACACCTGTCAGGCCATCTATGATAGAAAGCTCTTCCACCTTCTTCTCCAGACGAATGCGTTCGGTAACATTGTCAACAATTCCTACGATTCCGATGATACTACCGTTTTCATCCCGTACTGCACTCTTTTTTATCTCAAAATACAATGATTCTCCATCTTCCATCGGAAATTCATTGATGTACTGGCTGTTTTCCCCCGTAGCCAGTATTTTTTTATCATCCTCATAATACATTTTTCCCATTTCTGGAAACTTCTGTACTTCCAGGTCTGTTTTTCCTATGATACTTCCATTTTCCCCAGCAGAAACCAGGTCACAGATTTCGGAAACAAAACAGTATTTACATTCCGTATCCTTAAAAAATATATTAACCGGCGCACTATGCATAAAGCGTTTCATAATTTCACTATTCAAAAATTCCATTATCTTCCCTCAAGCGTTAAATACATCTTGAATTATTCACGGTAACGCCGCGAACGTGGCTGAAAGCCACATAGTTACTGTATTTTAATTGCATATTGCTTTTCACTTGTTAAGTGAATAAAAAAGGAGCATCCATTTATGGTAAAATTAAGGTATCGAATCAAAATAAATACCAACAAAGGAGCCCTCTATGAGTATTGTAAACACCTTTTCACTTCAAAGCAATATGCAAATTAAAATGAATTTTGATAGAGGCGACTTATCCTCCGATGCAGGTTTACTCCTCACCAAAGAGTTCATAAACAAACTAGGCTTTTAGGATGATTTATAACGGGCAAAAGGTCTTTTTTTCCAAATGCTATAACTGCTTCCTCATATAAATCACATCATCCATAGGATTATGATAATATGCTTCACATTCTTCAAAACCATGCTTTTTATACAGGGAAATAGCTGCCTTCAAAGGTTCAATAGTGTCAAGTACCATTTCCTTATAACCTGTATTCTTTGCATGAGCGAGGATTTCTGCTACAAGGGTGTTTCCCAGGTGCATTCCTCTTGCGTCAGGTCGTACATATAGCCTCTTCATTTCACACCTGACATCAGAGTGTCTATGATATGCAACCATTCCAAGTACCTTGTCGTGATCTACAACGACAAGTATCTCGCCCTGCGGTGTGGTACATTTATGTTCCGGATTCTTTAGTTCTTCATCAATATTCTGAAAAGACAAATCTCTTCCAAGTTGATTTGAATACTCTGTTATAAGAGTTTTGACTTCTGACAAATAGTCTTTTCCATCAACAATTTTCATTCCTATTTATATGATGTTATTTAGAAGCAAAAACAACATACTTCCTTTCTTTTTTTTGATTCGCGGTTTAATACATTCAGATATTGTGACTTTTGATTTACTTTTTGTAGCTTTGACTACTCAACAGGAGTGTATTGCCATCTCTTTTATCTGAATTGTTTATTAGCTGGATGATCTGGATTATATTGAACTCAAAGAGCTCTGCAGATTCCGTCAGAATATGCAGGCGAACCAGCTTATGGTTTTCCTTTATGATAGCATATTCCCTCTTGATTTTCACGTTTTTTTCAAGACCGCTTCCATTTTCCAACATCCCAGCGATATGACAAAAACGGCTCCATCTGATGCTGATTCATTTATTATTTTTTTGCCTTGCAAAAATATAAAGCATGATTAACAAAATAACCGGGAACAAAAGTCCAACTCCCATACCTGCACGAATATTGTCTCCTGCACTTTGTGTAACACGTCCAACAATCCCCGGACCTATACTTCCACCCAGGTCCCCCGCCATAGCAAGCAAAGCAAACATAACCGTTCCACCTGCCGGAAATCTTTCTGATGAAATACTGATCGTGCCGGGCCACATAATCCCAACAGAAAAGCCACAGATAATACATCCAATCAAACCTGATATCGGATTCGACGATACAGAAGCAAGCAGGTAGCATATCACACATAGAATTCCAGATCCGATCATAAATTTCATCAGATCCATTTTATCACCGTATTTTCCGAAAATCACACGACTGATTCCCATTGTAACAGCAAACATGCAGGGACCGGCTAGGTCACCAACTGTCTTTGACAGACCCAGAGCAGCCTCCGCATAAGCAGATGCCCATTGTGCCATAGCCAGTTCTGATGCACCGGAGCAAATCATTAAACATATGGAAAGCCAGAAAAGAGGTTTTCGAAACAGTTCTTTGATTCCCATTCCTTCCCCCTCATCTAACAAATGCTCGATTGGACAGGTTGCAAAATTATAGATATTTATGGCCGGAACAAGTGCCCATAAGACAGCCAGCCATTTCCAGCTATCCATGCCAAATACCGCAAAAAACAATGTGGAGATCACAATCGTTCCTACTGCTCCCCAACAATAAAAAGAGTGAAGCAAACTCATCGTTGCCTCTTTGTTATCAAATGGACACGCCTCCACTATCGGGCTGCAAAGCACTTCAATCAGACCACTTCCGACTGCATATACAATCACACTCAGGATAATTCCAACAAGCGGTTCCGGCAAAAGATCCGGCAAAAAAGCCAGACCAACCAATCCTGCTGCGGAACATACATTAGAAGTAACAATACAGATACGATACCCTATTTTGTCTACAAACTTTGCACAAAACAGGTCTACCAACAACTGTGTAAGGAAAAAGCACGTAGAAATCAATGCGATCTTTCCAAGTGTGATCTGATAATCATCATGAAATTTTAAAAATAACAATGGGGCAAAATTAGCTGCAATTGCCTGTGTAATGAATCCCATATAACAGGCTCTTTTTGTTTTCCGATAATTTGGCATGGTCATCACTCCTTTTGTTTTCTACAACATATTTTAATCACATTTCCATCCTCTCGCAGAAAGCATCCTTCATCATTATTTCACTTTCATTTAACAATTCAAATATCATGTTCTTTCACCTCGTTTCTTATTGAATTATATAACATAATATTTTGTTTTCATTGATTTATTTGCGGAATTTATTGTATAATATCGTAAAATATGTTTCGCAGAAGGAAGTTTCTATGAATATAAATACAACCTACACTAAAATCATTACAGATGAAGATTTGATGGAGACAGTTCAGCACGGGAGCAATCTCTATCCTTTCCAGTTTTATTATGAAGATCTGGCAGTTTTTGATTTCAACTGTGTCGAATGGCACTGGCATACAGAATTGGAGTTTATTTATATTGAATCCGGAACCGTTACTTTGTGGATTGGAGAAGACCAATTTAATTTAACCGAAGGAAATGGTATATTCATTAATACAAAGGTACTTCATCGCCTTTATTCTCCCTCAAAAGCCCTCATTCCCAATTTTGTATTTATGCCTTCTTTTATTGCCCCTTGCGACAGCCTGATTTATCAGAAGTATATTCTGCCGATCAGTTCTTACCCATTGCCATTTCTCATATTTCATAAAGAAGTATGCTGGCAAGCAAAGGTTTTATCTATCATGCGGCAAATTATTTCTGCACAGGATTCCGTTTTATCCAAAGAACTCCTTACCAGTTCCCTTCTTCAGAATCTCTGGCTGAAAATATTTGAAAACACAGACATTTCATACCAGGAAGAACACAAGGAGCATTCAACCGCTTCTCAAGCCCGGTTACAGCTCATGATGCAATTTATCCACCTAAATTACTCACGGAGCATTTCATTGGATGACATTGCAGAACAGGCAATGGTCAGTAAGAGTACCGCTTTGAATCTGTTTCGGAAATATTTACATATAACGCCAGTTAACTATCTCATTAACTACCGTTTAAAACAGGCCGGTCAGTTGCTGTCAAAAACTGAGAAAAAAGTCAGTCTCATTTCTTCTGAGACAGGATTTCATAACGTTGACTATTTTTGCAGATTATTCAAAAAACGCTACAAATTAACCCCAACGGAATACCGGAAACAGAAGAATGTCCGCAAATAAGAAAAAGCCTGCGAACATCAGGATTTCTCCCAATGCCCGCAGGCGGGGTAACGATTCGTTATTCAGTTTATACTATCCGGCAGAAGTCCAAGCTCGCCAGCCTATTCCGCTTTTCAGCTTTCCCCACATAGAAGCAGCTACGTCCTCAGATACTGTAACAATGGTATAAATCCCGACCGGACAAAACTGAACCCTTTTCATAACTGATTCCTGGACCCTTCCTGATATTCAGATCACTGATCTTCATGTAAATTGTACTTGGTTTTACATTTCTTATTATACTTTTTTTCAAAAATGTAAACAATTTTTTATTTTGCACACTCTATAATTATTGCTTCACATCGGTCATATCCAAGTTGAGAGCTATTCAAACACAGTGTATAATTACTCGCTTTTCCCCATTTCTGTTCTGTATAAAAGTTGTAATTTGTCATACGCCTTTTGTCTGTATCTGTCATCATTTTGACAGCTTCCTGCTCTTCTACCTTGTATAAACGAGTGATACGCTGTATTTTTTCTGGCATATCTCCATGAATAAATATATTCAATATATCGTCCCGTTCTTTCAGAATATAATCTGCATTTCTTCCAATGATCACACAGGGTTCCTTATCAGCTAATTCTAAAATAACCTTTCTCTGTGCCTCATACACCATATCTTCTACTGATTTTCCTGTAATATCACGCCCTACAAGTGCATATGCAAATAAGCCTTTTTTCGGAGACAATTCTGCACTTTCCTGAATATATTCTGGTGCTAAACCGGACTTTTCTGCAATCTGGCTGATAATATTTTTATCATAGTAGGCAATTCCAAGTTTCTTTGCTACTTCTTCCCCGATAAAACGCCCGCCACTTCCAAATTCTCTGCTGATTGTAATGATTCTTTTTGCCATCACATCTTCCTCCTTACTTCAGAACATTCACTTTATTTTTTCTGATTTTCTTTAAAAATACATATCCCACCAGACATGAGATTGCTTCTGTAATTGGAAATGCCCACCAGATCAGTGTAACTCCCATCTGAGCATTTCTGACAAATACAGAAAAAATTCCAGCCAGTGGTAAGATAATTACAAGCTGTCGCAGAAGTGAAATAACCAGCGATTCCACGCCACCATCCAATGCTTGATAAATTCCCTGATAGGCAACATTGATTCCAGCAAACAGAAAACTGATAGAAATTACTCTCATTGCACTGATAAAATCTGTTCTCGACTGTCCGGCATTAAACAATGTTGCAAATGCCCCTGGAAAAATCTCTGTAATTGCAATACCCAAAATCATTAATGCGATCGTATAAATAAGTCCATATTTAACTCCATCCTGGATTCTCTTTTTATTTCGCATTCCATAGGCGAATGCAATGATCGGGGTGATTGCATCTCGAAGTCCAAACGCAAGGAACAGAACAAACTGCTGTACTTTATAGAATAAACCATACGCTGTTTGTGCAGACGGATTAAATTTCAGGATCAGGTTCATCGCATAAACCATAATGGACATCAATGCCTGTGCAATAATAGCCGGAAGTCCGATCACATAAATTTCTTTTATGATATCTTTATTCGGTTTCATGTATTTCACATCATGCTCAAACTCCTTGTTCAATTTCATGTGAAAGATGAACAATAACACTGCAGATGCCACCTGACCAATTACAGTTGCGTAAGCTGCACCTTTTACTCCCATTTCGGGACAAGGTCCAATACCATAAATCATGATCGGATCAAGAATAATATTTACCACAGCTCCAACTACCTGTCCGATTGTTGAATAAAGAGAGCGTCCTGTCGCCTGAAGTAATTTCTCAAATAACGAAAAAAAGATGATTCCAAAAGAACTTACACAGCATATCCTCAGATAACTGACTCCCATTTCAAGTACTTCTGCATCTACTGTCTGAGATGAAATGTATGCTCCCACTCCAAAGAAACCAAATAATAGACACAGAACATAAATGATCACGCCAAGAAACAGACTGTTACCAGCTACCTTCGCAGCTTTTTTACAGTTCCCTTGTCCAAGTGTCCTTGCCAGAAGTGCATTGGTTCCTACACCGGTTCCGATTCCTACTGCTACCATGAGCATCTGCACTGGAAATACCAGCGTCAAAGCATTTAGTGCTGCTTCACTGCCTACTTTCATATTTCCTACAAATGCACTGTCTACAATATTATAGACTGCCTGTAATGCCATGGATAAGATCATTGGGATTCCCATTTGGATCATCAGCTTATTCACCGCCATCTCCTTCATCTTGTTACTTTCTGACATTTTGTTTAAACTCCTCTCTTTTTGGCACAAAAAAAGTGCGCACCTTGTCTTATAAGCTGGACTTACGCTGACAAGCTACACACTTTTTCATAGCAAATATATTATTTTAACAAAGCGAAAAACGAGTAGCTGCTAAACTGGATTTACGCTTACCTGCTACTCGTCTACTATAATTATATTTCCAGTTTTTCCAAAAGTCAAATATATTTTTCTTGCATTTTTCTTGCATTTTCTCTTCTCTTTCATTTATAATATCCCCGAAGAAAACAATAATTATAACGAAAGTCGGCTAGTATATTCCGTTCAATTTTTAATAATTGCCGTGGGTGTCGGAACCGCAGTAGGTCTGAATGCCTTGCTTTCCAGAAAAATAGGGGAACATAAAACTGAAGAAGCATGTCAGGCTGCCACGACCGGACTTTTCCTCATGCTCTTTACATCCATCATCTTCTTTTTCGCTGACATTTTTCTGTCCGATACGATTGCCTTTAAAATGGCTGCAAATCCAGAATTATGATTTTCGGTCTGTTTGGCTGCCCTGCAATGGGAATCCGTGGTGCAGCAATCGCAACTGTCATCGGACAAATGGTGGAGGCCATCGCTGCTTTATTGTTTAACCGTTTCCGAAATCCGCTCATCCATGCCCATCTGAAAAACTATCATTTCAGGTGGCGAGATGTTGCCGATATTTACCGGGTGGGGCTTCCTACAAACAGCCATCTGGAGTACGCAGGATGTTCGCAAACGATATTTACTGAGAAAGCACTCGATGAGATCTATCGCATTTCAACCGGTATCCCAAGAATGATCAACCGTGTTTGCGAAAAGGCGCTCATGTATGCTTTTCACAAGCAAAACCGCCTGATTGATGATTACATGGTGAAATATGTTGCAGAACATGAACTCATCAACGGGTAGGTTCTGGCCGGGGCATGTGCCCCGGCTTCCAGTAACAGATGGAAGACAATAACAAAAGCAGGTCAGTGACAAGATGAAAAAGCAAGTCAGTGACAGCTCATGAGATCAGCAACACTTTTGTATGATTGGCAAACCGCTCATGCCTTGAACAATACCTTTATTTCATCAACACAGATAAACCAATCTTTTCTGGAATCGCTGGTGCCGTTCTTCAAAACCAAGTGAAGTTCTTTGATGAACTTCTCCGTCAGAGCTGCTTTTGCATGATCAATAATCATGTCAATACAGCGGAAGTGATTTGTTGTTTCGATTACGTCATCCACATTCAGCACTTCATCGGCAAAAATATCAACACATTTCAAATTCGACTTCTGTTCTTTTTGCCGACATAAGGAATACTGCTTCTGGATATAGAAAGCCGGACTCCATCGAAAATGAAGTCCGGCAAGGTAAGTCCAGAGTCTGATAATTAGCCAGTAACTCATTTAATCCGTTTCTGAATATCTTCAACAGATGGCAGTTGCTTTTCCAGATCATCCGGCAGACTACTGGTTATTTTATATTCGCTTACACCAATCGGCTTTGACATATCTTTGAGTGAATATTCTGCAACCACATTATTTTTGCTTTTGCACAGAAGCAAACCAATGGACGGATTATCCTGCTCTTTTTTCAAAATACCGTCCACGGCTGATAGATAAAAGTTTAGCTGACCGGCATATTCCGGCTTGAAGTCGCCTGTTTTCAGTTCGATGAGCACATAACAGCGTAGATTCAGGTAATAGAACAACAAATCAATGTAAAAATCATCGCCGCCTACATTCAGGTGATACTGATTTTCCAAAAATGCAAATCCTGTTCCAAGCTCCAGAAGAATTATATTGTGCCCCCACGGAATTTGTGCAACAACCTGTTGCACAAATTCTCGGTCTGGATAAATCTCTGCGAATTTTGCCATATACTTCAAATTGCGAACAGAGATACTTTATGACGGTATTCGATACTCTGGTAGGGCAACCGGCAGTAGGACAAACAAGAAATCATCTGAAAATATCTCACTGCAGAACGCCTATTGTGCTAAAAAGGCAAACAAAAAGCACCAACAGATTTTACTCTGCTGATGCTCTTTCTTCCTTATAAAATGTGCGGTTTAAGTATCTCCATAATGGAATCTGCAACCAATGATATAAACATTGGCATCATCTATTCTATATACCAATCTGTCTTTATCATTTATGCGGCGGCTCCAGAATCCGGCTAAATCACCTCTTAACGGCTCCGGCTTTCCTATGCCCTCATTACCATTACGGCAAATATCTTCTATGAGCTGATTAATCTTTTTCAGTGTTTTCCTGTCCTCAGTCTGCCAATAAACATAATCTGCCCATCCATTATCAGTAAAAACTTTATTCATCGTCTACCTCAATCAGATCATGCTTTGCAAACTGTCCACGTTCCAACTGTGCTTTGGATTCCATCAGCCAGTCATAATTAGCCTTAGTCCCAAGGATATGCGCATTTTCCATCAGATTATTGTAGCTTTCCTCTGACAGAATTACCACGTTTCTATTATTCTTTCTGGTGACAATCATAGTTTCATAATCATCCGTTACCTGATCCATATAATTTTTCATGTTGTCCCGAAGATTTGAATAATTAACCGCTAACATCATATCACCTCATTTCGTACAATATTCTGTACTCTTATTATAACGTACAATATTCTGTACGTCAATATAGTGTATGCAATCCGAAGTGAAATATTACTGTTCAAAAATACGAACAACCACAGGCGCTGTTTCTTCGTCAACATCGAATGTATTCTTTTCCGGGTTTAGGATATAGCCATAAGGGATTTCCTTACAGAAAAAGTCCACCAGTACAATGCGCAGCGCATCATGACTGGTGGACTTTTTAGTTATTATCAGGAAGTCAAATAGGTTCATCGACCGGAAGGTCAAAATCATTTTCCGTACATTTCCTGATAATATGTTTTGTTTTCTCCATCGGCAAAGGCACATTTTCCTCTGCAAAGTATTCTTTCTTTACGACTTCAACTACTGCTTCGTGATTATCTTTGCCAGCAGGAACGATCACGAAATCGCCCACCTGAATAGAATCGTCATCCAAAATATAGTAGTAGCTCTTACACCCATCTTCAAACTCTACGCTGCAATAGATAATATCATTGTCACAGCACCGCACCTTTCCATACACAGACGGGTTCATAATTTCACCCCACCCGTAGAAAGACATAAATTCAAAGACGGACTCCATAAACTCCGCCCAATCATCCGGAAGCCCCTTTTTATCGTAGGTTCCTTGAATGAGCTTTTCATTGCCCTTTTGAGAAATAACCTTAATGGTGTAGTCTATGGTTTCAAGCGGATCAACCACTACATTTGCGGCATTCACAATGGCATCTATTTCCGTTGCCATGCCATTGCATAATCTCTTTCCCCGGTAGCTTCATCAATGCCATTGCACTGGATTTCAAACCCTTCTCTTTGATAAAAAGATATTGCCCGTGTATTTTTTTGATATACATTTAAAAGTAAATTGTTTCTTTTCCCCTTTACGTAGTTTAACAAAATTTTGCCTATACCTTGAGACTGCATTTCGGCAGAAACAAAAAAACCTTCAATGTATTCGTCACTCAGCCCTACAAACCCCTGTATTTCCTGCTTATCCTCGTAAACATAGACAGTGGCCTGTAATAGCAGTTCTTTTACTAAACCAAAATTTCTTTTCCAATATTGAGCAGGGATAAAATAATGGGCCTTTATATTAGTATCCAACCATATATCTGCAACTTTATTTATATCCGCTTTTCGTAATTTTCTAATCATAACGGTGATGCTCCTTCAACTTCCGATTGAGATTTCACCTGTTTTAAGAGATTTAATAACTGTTATATTTTGTTATTAAATTCTCTGTAAACCCTTGAAAACACTGGATTTGTCGCAGGTGAGCTTTCCCTTATTGTTTCCCTTGTGT
>OCAS01001048.1_pt1 | contig 16280 bp, 16 predicted proteins | sample 1550751 | NCBI WGS metagenome assembly OCAS01 (sample SAMEA2580301, study PRJEB22360) | human gut metagenome | biome: human gut; feature: human-associated habitat; material: faeces | place: Denmark | collected 2008/2010
CGTTCAGACGGCAGCCGATGACGAAGTCGGGGCCGCACGCCTCGCGGATGCCTTCGATGATCTCGCGCACGATGCGCGTGCGGTTCTCGACGTTCTGGCAACCGTATTCGTCATCGCGCTTGTTCCAAAGCGGGCTGACGAAGCTGTCGAGAAAGTACCCGTGAGCCACGTGCACCTCGACGGCATCGAACCCGCCCTTCTGCAGCCGCACGGCAGCCTCGATCTGCAAGCGCTGCTTCTCGTGGATCTCCTCGACCGTCAGGCCGCGAGGGGCTTGGCACCACGGCTTGGGAACCGGCATCTCGTCCTCGGACAACGTAGAGGACGAGATCGGGGGAGGCCCGTCAGGGGTCGGGCCGGCCGAAGGACCGATATGATGCAACTGACCGATGGTGAGGCACCCGTGCTTGTGAACGGCCTCGTTGAGCTCGATCATGCCGGGAATGAACCTGTCGTCGTAAGCGCCCAGGTAGATGCCTCCCGCAGGTTCCCACAGTATGGCCGCGACATCGATAGCCGCAACTCCCCCTTCCGCCATGTTCTCGTACATGGCGATGGCATCGCTGCCGTCGGCGGTGCAGTCCTCGTTCCAGCGCCACGACGACTGAGGAGCCTTGATCATCCGGTTCTTCAACACGAAATTCGGCGCTATCTCAATCGGAGACAAAAGCTTCTCGAAGCCTTTCATGCAAACTCCCCTCCCTTCGTCTCGCGATTACAGCTTCAGGGCGACGGCTCGGCCCTGGCCCACCGCGTCGACCATGAGCGTGGATCCGGGTCCCTGGCATGCGCCGATGGGATACACCTCGGGGGCCAGGTCTTTCAGCTGGTCGTACAAGCTCAGGCCGGAACCGGGAGACTTGAACACCAGGATGCTGTCGGCCTTGAGATAGCGCTCTTCGCCGTCCTTGACGTACGTGATGCCGCGCTTGTCGATCGAGCGGTACTCGACGCCGGTGATCGTCTCCACGTCGTTTTCCCGCAGCCACTTAAGCGACCTGCTCTTGTACCGCGGCGGCAACCCCTCTCCCACCGTGTCCAAATCTTCGAGCACCGTGACGTTTTTTCCGCGTTTGCGCAGGAAGATCGCGCCTTGCACGCCTTCGATCTGAGCTCCGAGGACGACGCAGTTCTTGCCGATGCCCGGCAGGGCGATCTGGGAGAGCTTGTTGATGGCGTTTGCGCCGAAGAGCTTGAGCGGCTTTTCGGCCAAGCGGGTGAGCTGGGGAACCGTGGAGACGATACCCAAGTCGATGCCCGGAACGTCGGGCGCGCCGTACACGCCTCCCGTCGCGACGATGACCGCATCGGGCTTCATGGCGCGCACGAAATCGGGCGTCACCGTCGTTTTGGTCTTGATGGTAAGCCCCGGCGTCTTCTTGGCCTGAGACGTCAGCCAATCGATGAGCGCAGGGACGTTCTCGCACACCGTGCCCTTCACCATGGTGGCCAGGTTGAGCTCGAGGGCCAGGACGGATTCCTTCTCGCACAGCGTGACTTCATGGCCGCGCTCGGCGGCGACGCGGGCAGCCTCGAGACCCGCGGCGCCAGCGCCTACCACCAGCACCTTCTTCTTAGTCTCCGCAGGCACGACGGCCATTTCCCGCTCGCGCAGGAACGCCGGGTTCACGCGGCAACGGCGGTGCGGCGTCTCGTTCATGCGCAGCTCGTCGCACGTTGCGCAATGGTTGCAACGGCGAATGTCCTCGGGTGCCCCTTCCGCGATCTTGTTGGGCATGTCGGGGTCGGCCCACAGAGCGCGTGCGAACATCGCCAGGTCGATCTCGCCCTTCTCAAGCGCCGCCTCGGCCTTTTCAGGCGTTGCGAAGCCGACGCCGAACACCGGAGCCGACACGGCCTGCTTGATGGCGGCAGCGGGGGGAATGGAGAGGCCTTCGCCGTCCAGACGCGCGGCGTGATGCTTCATATCCTCGTCGGGAGACGGGTACATCCAGTAGTCCAGAGCGAACTGCATGGGAACCGGACCGTAGCCGTAACCCGTCACGCTGATGTAGTCGGCTCCGGCAGCATCGTAGAACTTCGCGATCTCCACGCCCTCTTCGATGGTGATGGCATCGGGATGCCCGTATTCCTGGCCATTCGTGCGAACGCCCACGATGAAGTCCTCGCCGCACCGCTCCTTCACGCCGCGGATGATCTCGCATACCAAACGCGTGCGGTTCTCGACGGACTGGCAACCGTACTGATCGTCGCGATGGTTCCATACGCGCGACACGAAGCTCAGCAGGAAGTAGCCGTTCGCCGCGTGCACCTCGATGCCGTCGAGACCGGCCTTCTTGGCGCGCTCGGCCGCTGCGAAGTAGCGATCTTTGAACGCCTCGATCTCTTCGAGCGAAAGGCCGCGCGTAGGGTTGCAGTACGGTTCGGGGCTCGGGAGCTCGTCTGCGGTCAACGTGGAAGAGCACCAGGCTCCGCCCTTGGTCTTGATGGCGGCACCGTTCTGGAATATCTGGGCGATGAGCTCGCATCCGTTCCCATGCACGGCGTCGGCCAATTGAGAAAGGCCGGGAATGAACTTGTCATCGTACAAACCGCCCAGCGGGTAGGTTTCCACGGTGTACACGCCGCCGTCGGCATCGTCGATCAAGGTGGCAGGATCGTCGCAGATCATGCCGCCCAAGATGATCGCCGAAGCGCCGCCCTTGGAAATCGCATCGTACAGGCCGATGATCCTCTCGTTGCAGAACTGGCCCGGATCCCACGACATCGCGGACGACGGCGCTTTGACCATGCGATTTCTCCACTGGTGGGTACCGATGGTTATCGGCTCTAGCAACTTCTCGTAAGCTTTCATATCGTTGATCCTTTTTCTCGTGCTTCTTCTTTACTGAAACGCAGCTTTTTTGACGGAAGATCGCAGGCTCCTATGCAGACGGCAAGGCAACCGGATAGGTTTCGGTCAGGTAGGTGTTGATCGCCCCGATGAACTCCGAGCTGTGCGCAGAGGCGCGCGCGAATTCGGGGGAAGCGTAGTACTCGTCGAACGCTTCTTTCGTTTCGAACCACATCTCCACGACGCCTTCTACAGGAAGCTCCTCGTACGGAACGGATACGCCGCCGTCGATGCGGTCGATGACGAGATCCTGGTTGTACCCCACGCACCCGGGAACGGTCTGCACCAAGCGGTCGTGCACGTTCCACCATTCTTTGACGAATTGCTCGGAAGTAACGCCGTCGGCGCGACCGAGAAACGACACGCGCTTGATGAGCTTCCTGCCGCGCAGGTACTCCGGGATCCGAATGACTTCGCGCTTGGCCAGCACGAGAATTTGGCAATGGGGGTTGGCGAACATCGGGACATCGTTCGCTCCTTCGCCGTGCAGCGACTCCACGCCCTCGACCATGTCGCCGTAACTGTCGAATTGCAGCTCGGAATACCCGTCGATAACCACCGAACCCCGTCCGATAGCATGGCGATGCTCGGCATCGACTACGACGTGCTGGTCGTACTTGCGCAGATTCGCCATCTTGCTTGCGATGGGACCATGGACGTTCAGCCAGTAGTCCTTGAACTCCTCCATGCCCATGCCGTCTTTTTTCTGCATCAATCCGCATCTGCTGATCATGGCGATCACCCTCCTTGAATCGAACGTGCAAATGGCCCCGTGTTTCGGCAGCTCCCCTGCGCCTCGCCTGCATGAGCATCGCCGCTGTAACCACCGCCTACGAACTCCGCATAACCGCATACTATGATCATTTGAAATCAGCCTCAATAACGCACTTTAAAGTCATAAGGGCACTTATAAGTAAGCGGCAACCCCCTGCCAAAGCCTCCAATATCAAGCCTTTGATCAGCGGTTTCGATACATTTCCATGAAGGGGCGATCGCAATCGCCGCTACAGCAATCCACCCATCCTCGCCATGGTGAGCACGAGCACGAGCACCGCGGTCGCAACCAGCACGTACGGACCGTTCCACCGTAGGCTGACCTTGATCGGCGATTGCCCGACCATGTCGGAAACGGCCACGACATTCGCAGACGCAGGGCAAAGCGCATTCCCCATCGCCCAGCTGATCGACAAAACAAGAGCGAGGTAGATGGGCGAAACGCCCCATTGAGAAGCGCCCATCGTCCCTCCCACCACGGCAACGACCGCAATGGGGTGGATACCGACCGCCGACGTCGCAAGCGTGATACCGATGATCGCAACGGTCAACAACAGCACGCTTTGCCCCGTCATATGCAAAAGAGATCCGACCAGAGCATCACCCAGATGGGAATAGCCGATGCTCTGCGCGAAGAACCCAGCCCCGGCGAACAAGACGATCTGATTCTTCGACTGGGGAAGCTTGTTGTTGAAGTAGTCCCCCCTGAATTCCCGCGCATACGTCGGAAGGCGCCCGATGGCAGCCATCCATGCAACGGGGAAAACCAGCGATGCCATGGCAACGACGACAATGGCGGAAAGCCCGCCCAGCTGGGACGTCGCCGCTACGGAAACAACGAGCAAGAAAGCGAACGCGCTAAGCTCGACGACCTTCCCCGCATCAATCTTGCCCGCAGGCGCCTCCGCCTCATCCGAAGAGGCCTTCGCCGCCTCATCCCTTACGAACGTCATCAGAAAACCAACGGCGCCGGCGATAAGCGCACATGCGATAGCAAAAGGAAAGAACGCCACCCAATCGACTCCCGTCAGCTGGACAACCAAAGCAATCGTTGCCGACGTCGGCGCCCATATCATGCAGGTGATGAACCCTCGGCTGAGAGCCGAAGCCAGAAGCTTTTCGTCGTAGTTGCAGCCGCTCGCACGGGACACCTCATAGGTCAACGGAACCGCCGCGATGCTGATAAGCACTCCGACGAACGCAGCCATGATGCTTACCAGCGCGTAATAACGGCTGTCGGTGTTTGCGTAACGGACGAACACCTCGCGAAGCGACTCGCCGTATCCCCCATGCTGCACAGGAATGCTCAAAAGCGGCACCAGGACGAACATGGCGATGAGGTACGAGTTTTCCCGTAACGCCTGCTTCCACACATCAAGCGGCGCTTGCGAATGCAGCAACAAAGCTATGCTCGAACCGAAAAGCAGAATCCCGATGACTCTCGACGACCCGGTCGACGCTGCAAAGCTCAGCGCGATAACGCCAACCATCAACATCAAGTTCAAATCGTCGAGCATCGACGATGCAAAGAATACGTTTGCTATCAAGCTGACGCCCAAACAAAAGGTGGCTGCGCTTCTCGTCGTGCGAACGAGACCTCTCACGTCGGTCATGCCGTCTTCTTCCTAACCCGCCCCGACTAAAAAGGGCACGGGAGGGTCGCCTCCCGCGCCCTTCTCGCTAATCGGATACCCTCTTTCCCTTGACGTAATACCCTTTCAAAAGGAACACCGAGGTCAACAGCGTTACGAGAACGGATCCTATCATCAAGTAGGTGATGGACAGATTATCGCCCGTGGCAGCGATAAGCGCCGTTGCAGCAAGGGGCGCCAAACCGCCGAAGACCGCGGCCGCGATGTTGTAAGAGAAACCGATCCCACTGTTGCGAAGCTTGGTGGGAAACACCTCAGCCGAAACCACCACGATGGCGACAGCCAAAATCGTCTGGAATACGATGAGTATCCCCAGCAAACCGATCATCAAGACGGCGTTGGTCTGCTGAATCAAAATGTAGAACACCGGATAGGACAAGATAAGGAACCCGAGGCAACCGACGATCAGGCACCTCCGCCTTCCCACCTTATCGATGAGCATGCCCACGACAGGGCAAAGCAGCAGGTTGATCGCGATAACTGACGTGTTGACGATGAACGCGCTCGAGAACGAGGTTCCCATAAACTGCGAGATATACGTCGGCATATAGGTAATCAGAATATAGTAGGTCGCGCTCGAGCCGACCAGCAGCCCGATGACCGTGATGATGGACTTCTTGTAGCGCAGGAACAGCTCCTTGACCGGCGTATGGTCCTCTTCTTTCACTTCCGCCTTCGCCTTCAGGAACTCAGGGGAATCGGGAACGTTCTTGCGCATATGCATGCCGTAAAAAGCGATCAAGATGCCGAAAAGGAACGGAACGCGCCACCCCCAATCGTACAGAGCGGCTTCGGGCAGGAGCGTCGTGACGAGCAGACCGGCAGCGGAGCCCAAAAGCAGACCGCAGCCAACGCTGAACGGCTGCCAGCTGCAGAGGAAAGCCCGGTTGTTCGGCGTCCCGTATTCCGAGATGAACGTCAGCGAAGAGCCGAATTCGCCTCCCGTCGCCAAGCCCTGCAGCAGGCGCAGCACCGTGAGCAGGATCGGCGCCAGAATACCCACCTGGGAGTACGTAGGCAAGCATCCCATGAGCATGGTGCATACTCCCATGCATAAGATCGTCAACGTCAATGCTTTGATTCTTCCGTGCTTGTCGGCGTATGCGCCGATAAGGATGCCGCCGATAGGTCGGACGAGAAAGCCCGTTCCAAAGACCAGGAAGCTGAGCAGAAGGCCGACGATAGGATCGTCGGCAACGAAGAAATCTGCGGAAATGATCGCTGCAAAATACCCGTACAGCCCGTAGTCGAACCACTCCAGCATATTTCCAAGGCTCCCCGAGAACACCGCCCTGGCCAACGAGGTTTTTTTCTTTTCAGTTGCCACCATATTTCATCCTCTCCCGAAAAAGCCCGAGACGACCGCGTCGCTCGCAATGGGTCTGATGGCGCCCTTGCCACGATGCGGCGCATCTGCAAGAACGTCGGGTTGAGCGAACGCGGACAACGCTCGCTCCGGAGGTTCCCCTTGTACCTTTCGAAATATCCGGCATGGCCGCGAGGCCACTCTGTTGGGCTCAGACCATGACCCTCATCGGGCACGCCGCCATAAAGCTCGACTAGGCCTGCTCCATTGCGATAGGCTTCGCCTCAACCAGGTATGTCGTGATGTTGTCGATGAACTCAGCTCCGTGCGCACCCGTGCGCTTGAACGCAGGAGTTCCGTAGCACTCGTCGAACGCCTTCATGTTCTCGAACCAGAACTCCACGACGCCCTCGATCGGAAGCTCTTCGAACGGCACGGACTCCCCGTCCACGATGCGGTCGATGACGAGGTTCTGATTGTAGCCTGCATAGCCCGTCATGGTCTTGACCAGCGCAGAATGCATCTGCCACCATTCATCCTGAAACACCGCCGCACTCACACCGTCCTTTCGCCCGAGAAAGGACATGCGCTTGATCAGCTTGACGCCGTCGAGAAAGGCGGGAACCGGTGTATCGACCTTCTTCACCGCCACGAGCGCCGGGATGTCGGGAGCCGCGAACTGGGCGTAATCGGCTGCAAGCGATTCCTCGAGCGCAGCCATGCCACGCACCATGTCGCCGTAGCTGTCGAAGAACATCTCCGTGTAACCGTCGATTTCCGTCGAGCCGCGATCAAACGGCGAACGCTGCTCGTTGTCCACCACCACGTTCGTCTCGCATCCCTTGAGGTAGGGCATCGTGGCCAGAAGCCCTGCGTGAGCCTGCGTCAGATACGCAGAGAACTCCTCAGCAGACAGCCCCTCTTTCCGTTTGAGCAAGTTGATTCTCGAAATCATGCCGATCATCCTTTCTGAAACGTACCCCGTCCTTGCACCGCAAGTCACTTCGAGATGCGGTTCCTACCTCGTATTCTGTTGACGCAGGGTTGTCAGCGCAATAATGCACTTATAAGTGCGCTTCTTACTTGAAAGTGAGGCAAACGGACAATCGAAGAGAACGAGGACAAGAACAGCAAGGCGGTCGGCATAATGCGAAAATTATTGAAGGCTTTCCCTTGTTTCGACAGGCGAAGATTACGCTTCGTCCGTATCTTCTTCGCCCGCGCTACCGCGCACGTCGAACGTAGAGGGGTCGAATTGCCAAATGATACGCTCGCCGCTACCTTGTTCGGCGTCGCTCGCGGCACTGCCGTACATCAGCACGCCATCACCCATCGTGCCTTTCGTGCGTTGCAGCGTCTCTGCGGAGAATCCCCCGTACGCCGCCCCCAATCCCGGATGAAATACAAGACGTTCGCGAAGCTTACGCCCTTCGCCGTGAGAAGATAATCGACCCGAAGCGGCTTGACCTCCACGACGATACGCTCGATGATCCCCACTTGCTCCAGCTCGCTTAAATGCTGACTGAACATTTTGTGGGAGATATCGTAAGGGATGCGCTTTCTCAATTCGCTGTAGCGCGCCCTTTTGCCGGGAGCCATGCTCAGATACCACACGATAAAGGGCTTCCATTTACCTCCCAGTATCGAAGCGACATAGGAAAGGGAGCATGAAGTTAAATCATCCATTTTCTCGAGCATACGACCTACTTCCCTCGATTAACGATTCAACGGGCAACGTGGTTGATTATAGAGAAGACGGAGGATCGCCAAGCTAGCGATTCCGTCGGCAAGAAAACCGCACTATAACCGACAAGATGCCGGTTAAGCGAAAACGCGCTCTCCGGCTTTTCTCAAAGTTCCCCATCGACCGCCGACGTCTTTTCGCCAAGCGCTTCAGATCCCCGAGAAGGCGCGAGGCGACTTATAGATGTCCACTAGGACGCAAATCAAGGCATTACCATAAAGTAAGTATCTATAGCGAGCGCGAGCCGCGCAAGAACGCACTTGAAAGTAACCTTGCACCCGCAAGGACGGGGAGCAGCTGGTCCTGAATACGGTCGATCGGGAAAGCCGCCGACGCATAACGCGATCTTCTACACCGCGTACTCGTACATGACAGCGGAGCGGCCGAGGCGGTCGTAGAAGCCTTCGCAAACGCCGCAATTCGCGAAACCGCACGACTCGTAGAGGCTCTGCGCGCGCACGTTGGTAGTGAACGTGTCGAGACGCACGGCTCTCTTGCCAGCCGCCCGCGCGACATCGATGCACGCCTCCATCATAGCGCGCGCGAATCCGCGGCCGTGGTAGGCCGGCAGCGTTCCCAACACGTGCACCACCAGCACCTCGTCGGGCGCGGCCGCCACATGCCAGGAAACGCTTTCGTAACCGGCATCGCCTTCGCCGTTCAGCACCATGGCCGACGCGATGCAGGTCGCGCCCTCGCCGTCCTCAACCAACCCCACGTACACCTCTCCCGCATCCACCGATGCGCGCAAAAACGCCGACGACGGATGCACGTCGTGCTCCCAGCACACGTCGAATTCCGTGCCGCGCATCCCGTCGATCATGTTCGTGTAGAAGTCCAGCACCTGGTCGAACTCGTCGGCTCGCGCTCGCCGCACCTTCAGCATCGGACGTCCTCCCCAATCGCGGTTGTTCTTCTGCACATACGATACCAGAGGATCCCCCGTGATCCGTCGACCGTCGCCCGCATCCTGCCGAATTCAGCGCGCACGCTCCAGCGCCGCAGCGGTTTTCGACGCCCATGCGTAATCCGGAAGATACGGTCCCAAAGGCACGCCCTTCAAGGCGGAATCGCCTTCGAGCAGCCGGTAGTAGTCGCACTCGATCATCGAAGACCGCACCGAAAGATGGTTGCGACGGCGCACGACCGTCTGCTCCGCGCCCACTTCCCGCAGCGCCTTCATCATGTCCGCAATGATGGTCTGCAGCATCTTCTGATGCGAGACGTCGTAGTACACGTTATCCCACAACGCGCGCTATCTGCACGTTCGACGCTCCCGCACCGCGCCGGTCGACGAGGAAGGCGAACAGCTCCTTGCTCTTGCTGCGCTTGAAATGCACCGGCACGTCGCCTGCGTACACCTCGAATCCCCCGAACGTCTGCACGCGCACAAGCGCTCGTTCGGCAGGCGCTCGGCGTTCTCTCGCATGGGCGATCTCGCGCTCCAAGTCCTCGACGGAAACTGGCTTGAGGACGTACCCGTCCGCATGGATCCTGAACGCGTCGACGGCGTAATCGGCATACCCCGTGACGAACACGACGGCGCATCCGGGGCACAGTTCGCGCACGCGCTCGGCAAGCTCCAACCCGTCGGAATCTCGCAAGCTGATATCCAGGAAGGCGATGTCCGCGGCAGCGCCCTCGAGGAACGCGCACGCTTCCGCAGCCGTCTCGAACAACTCCGGCGCTTCAACGCCGTCGATGCGCGCCAGTTTCTTCGCCAAACTCTCCAAAGCGATCCGCTCGTCGTCCACCACGATGGGCTTGATCATCGCGAACCTCCCTCTTCCTCGCATGGAACCGTCATCGTCACGCTGGCGCCTCCGCCCGCTTCGTTCTCCACGCGCATCGTGCCGCCGCAGGTCGCGGCGACGCGGGCCGCGACGTTCGCCAGTCCGACATGGTTGCGCGCGGGCGCTTCGCCCGGCGGCCGATTGTCGGGGATGCCGACGTCGACGCCCTCCTTGAACCGCGCGATCGAGCGCTCGTCGAATCCGGGGCCGTTGTCGGTCACGCGCACGACGAACGACCGCCCCTCGCGCCACGACGAAACCTTCACGACGCCCTCGCCAGCCCGCCGGGAAGCGCCGTGCTTGATGGCGTTCTCCACCAGCGGCTGCACGCTTAACGACGGCACGAGAAAATCGTCCGCGCGCACGTCGTACTCCACCTTGATGGAAGGGTACCTCAGCTGCTCGATGGCCACGTAGTGGGCCAGGTGCTCGAGCTCGTTTCGGAAAGACACCATCTGCGACCCCATGAGCGAATCCATGTTGCCCCGCAGATAACGCGCGAAATCGTTGGTGGCGCGCGCCGCGACCGGCGGATCCTCCTCGCACAGGTACTCGATGGTGTTCAGCGCGTTGAACAGAAAATGCGGCTGGATCTGCGATAGCATCACAGCGATGCGCGATTGCAAAAGCTCGGCCTCCATGCGATGCGCGCGTTCCGCCTGAACGATCTGGCTGCGCGCGTAGGAGAACAGCGCAACGAAGCGCACCACCACGGCGCACAGGATGCCGGCGCACAGCCACAGGCCCGTGGTCACCCCGCCGAACAGGAACGACAGCCCCTCCACGACCGATCCGATCGTGCACGGGATCACGACCAGGGTCGCATCGACCGCCATCCGGTCGCGGCTCTCGCGCGCCTCGACGGCAAGCGCCAGCGCGGCGAAGAAGACGCCTATGACGAACAGCGGGATGATGACGACGTTCGCCTCGTACAGCGACGCCACCCCCGCGAGCCTCAAAACGATGCACACTCCCAGCATCAGGGACAACGCCGCCAGCAGCAGCGTGGCCAACCTGCGCGGGTATCCCGTGGCGCGCGAAGCGATGAACGACAGCTGCAGCAGCGCCAGCACGTCTTGCGCCAGCAAGCTCACCGTGGTGGTGAACGCAGGGAACGGGATGAGCAACGTGATGTAATCGAAACAGAAGAATATCCAAACGCCACCGATGAGCACGTAGAAGGCGAATCGCAGGCCGCCCGTTTCCTTTGGAACGCCGATAAGATAACCGACGCTGGCAATGAGCAGCAGGATCAGCCCCGCGATCAGCACCAGGATTCCCGAAACGAACATGGGCAGATGGCTGGCGACCGAGGCGACGAACAGAGCATCGGGCTCACCCGTGCACAGGCTGTCCAAAACGATGACGTAATCGCCCAGCACGCTGTAGGATGCCGCGCTGGAAAGCGCGATCTCCACTTCGTCACGTGTCGAGATGCCTGGCGAACGGAACCCGATCCAGCCGAGCAAAGGCTCGCCCGCAGGCTCCGAATCGCCGATACCGTCGAACGAGAACACCGTCTCGCCGTTGACGCGCACCGTGCACGCCGTGCTGCTCAGGCGCATGTTGACGAGCTCGCCTGCGGCGACGTCGTTTTCGAGCGTTCCGCGCACCGTCACCGCTTCCACGCCGATGCCCTTCGCATCAAGAGCTTGACGAGCCGCGTAAGGCCGCTCCTCGCCGCCGTCTACGGCGTACGACCCGCTCAGCGCCATCGGCTTCACCGCCCCTGCAACGGCGTCGGCGCATACATCGTCTGCCGACACCCGCTGCAAAGAGCTCGCCAAAGCTGCCGTCAACAAACCGAGCAGCAAAACGACGCACAAACCTGCGATCGCTCGGCGCGGCTGCTCGCGAAGCGTTCGCCGAGCGTTTTGCAGCAGGGCTTCACCTGCCTGTTCGTTATCCTGTTCAGCCATTCGCCCGTCCCCGCGTCGCGCTCTTATACGAGCACGACGTCAAGCAGCCTGCCCTTCCGCCGAACCGGTGGGAAGAATCTCGAGCTTGACGGTCACCGTCGACCCGCGATCGACCTTGGTGCCTGCCGCAATGCTCTGCTCGACGACCATGCCCTCTTCCTCCCCGGCGAACTTGCATGCCAGCCCTGCGCTTTCCAACACGCCTTGCGCCTGTTCCAGTGTCAGAGTTACCACATTCGGCACGGCCACCTGCTCGGTAGGCGCGGGAGCGGCTCCCTTCGAGAGGGTAATGGTCACCTTCGTGCCGCTGACGCACTGAACGCCTTCGCTGGGATTCTGGTACATGACCTTGCCGGCGGCGACGTTTCCACTGTACGCCTCGATGATGTCCACATTGAACGACGCCTTCTTCAAGGCATCGAATGCGCCGTCCCTATCCAATCCGATCACGCGGGGCACGATGGCGAAGTCCTTGCCCAACGCCGCGGTGAAGCTGACGGTCGAACCCTCTTCGACCTCCGTGCCCGCGGCCACCGACTGCTTGAATATCGTTCCGGGCTTCGCGTCCTCCGAGTACACCGGGTCTTCGGCCTTCGACACCAGCTTCAGCGAGGCCAGCACGTCCTCCGCCTGCGTTTGCGTCATGCCGATCAAGCTGGGCACCGACACGCGCTTCGCGGGCTTGTCCGATCCCTTCGAAACCGTGATACCGATGGAGCTTCCCGCCTTCGCCTCCGACTTTGCCTTCACGCTCTGGCTGATGACGGCGCCGGCGACCACCGTTTCGCTCGCCTCCTCCGTCTCCGTTCCCACGGCGAACCCGGCGTCCTTGATGACGCGCTCGGCGTCGTCCTTCGTCATGCCCACTACGTTCGGCACCGTTTTGGTGGCGTTTTTCTTGTCGTTCACCTGCTCCTTTTTCGCGTTGTCGTCGTCGGTTTTGGTCGAGGTGTTGCTGCAACTGCACCCGACCAGGCCCAACGCGCCGAAGGCCATCAGCGCGGCAATGCAGATCGCCGCGATCCGGCGCGCGCGCTTCAGCGCGAATGCGCTCGCGCTTTCCTTCTCGCCGTGCATGCTGAATCCGCTCATGTAAGCTCCCCTCCGTCGGCTAGCCAACGCTCACCGACTCGATCGCACCGTTCTGGCCCGTCTTCACCTGGAGAACGATCTTCTTGTCATCGTCGGTCTGCTCCCAAGAGCGCTCGTACGAAAGCGCGATGGTGCCGTCACCGGCGGCCATCCCCTTGAAGGAGAACAGATGGCTGCCTTCCGCGCCTACGCGGTTCGCGTCCTCGGTCGGATACGCCTCTTCGGCGCTGATGGATTTCTCGGTGTACAGCGCCAGCGTCGAACCCTCGATCGCCGACGTCCAGGAATACCCCGTGGTCGCGTTCTCGTCCAGCACGACCAGCAGGTTGGATTCCGCGTACATGACCCAGCCGCCATCGAGGTCGATCGTGGTTCCCTCGTCGGTTTCCGCGGGAACCGGCTTCTGCGCTTCCTGCTGCGTCGAAGAGCAGCTGCACCCGGCCAAGCATACCAGCAAACCGCAGGCCAGAGCGATGCTTGCAAAGCGGATCAGATGCTTCATCGATCCCCCTCTTTCTTGTCGGGAAACGGTATTCCACCAGCATATCATCTCCATTTCAATGCAAGCACACCAGGTCAACACCATAATTTGCATCCTGGTTGAAAAGCGGGAGACGCTTTGGAACCCGCGGATCAACCCGCGAGAGAAGGATTCTGCCAAGACGGTGCCGCACGCTTCCCGCCACGCCCGTTGCGGCTGCGGATCCATAGAAAAAGCCCGCCTCCGAAGAGACGGGCTTTGCAGAAAACGTGCTGTTCGCGAATGCGAGCGGCTGTTCCTAGCGCTTCGAGAACTGCGGGCGCTTGCGTGCCTTCTTGAGGCCGTACTTCTTGCGCTCCACCATACGGGAGTCGCGCGTGAGGTAGCCGGCCTTCTTGAGCTCGGCGCGGTAGTCGCCAGCAGACAGCAGCGCGCGGGAGATGCCGTGGCGCAGCGCGCCGGCCTGACCCGAGATGCCGCCGCCGTTGAGCGTGGCGATGACGTCGAAGTGATCCGTCGTGTCCGTGACCTTGAACGGCGTCAGAGCGTAGTTCACGAGCGCTTCGCGACCGAAGTACGCCAGCGCCTCACGGCCGTTGATCGTGACCTTGCCGGTGCCGGGAACGAGACGTACGCGAGCGACGGCGTTCTTACGACGGCCGGTGCCGTAGTACAGAGCTTCACCTGCCATTGTTTAACCCTCCATCTTGATCTCGCGAGGCTGCTGAGCCATGTGCGGATGCTCCGCGCCGGTGTACACCTTGAGCTTCTTGCCCATGGCGCGGCCGAGCGTGTTCTTCGGCAACATGCCCTTCACGGCGTGCTCGATGACGCGCTCGGGATGCTTGGCCATGGCCTCTTCGAAGGTCTCGGACTTCAGGCCGCCCGGGAAACCGCTGTGGCGGTAGTAGCTCTTCGTCTGAGCCTTCGTGCCCGTCACGCGGATCTTGTCCGCGTTGATGATGACCACGAAGTCGCCGGTGTCGACATGCGGCGTGTACTGCGGCTTGTGCTTGCCCTTGAGAATCTGAGCGGCCTTGGCTGCGACGCGACCGAGAACCTGGTTCTCAGCGTCGATCAAGACCCATTCGCGCTCAACTTCGTTGGGCTTCGCGTAATACGTCTTCACTATCTTCCTCCAAAAATCTTGTCCTACCCCGCCGTGCGGGGCGGGTCTCCGTCGCCTGTTGGCGGCTCGAACGATGCCGGGCCGACCGCGATGCGGCGAATGATCGGTTTCAAAAGTGCAGGTCGATCGGATGCCGGGTTCCTACGCCGACGCGCAACCTCGGGTCTGGACTCCCTCGTTCGCGCTTCCGCTTCTCGCTGCATGCACGGGGCTTTCGAAAGCGAACCTTTGCATTGTAAACAGCCAGAGGTCGCGAAGTCAACGAAAAACCGCAACGTTGCGCGCGATCTGCATAAAGAGTTCGAAAGTTCCGCCTCGTGGCGCACGCGCGCTTCGCGTGCAACGCCCGACTACGACCGCTACGTCGGCCTGCTCATCGACGAAGCCGTCGAGTACAACAAACAGCATCCGAAGACGTACAACTTGGAGGAAGCGAAAGTGGAAGTGCGCCGCAGGATTGCGGAGAAGCTGGCCGACCGTGAACTATGAAATCGAATTCGCAGAAGAAGCTATCGAGGACCTCTCGTTCTTGTCCGTCTACGAGATCCAATTCACGTTTTCGCCAGACCTCGCACAAGACCGCATCGACAAGCTCATGGAGTCCGTTGACCACGCTCTCAGCACCTTCCCTGCGCGCAACCCCGAGAAACCGTACGTGTTCACCGAGGCGTTGCGCTGGAAACTCGTCGTCGGGAAATACGCCGCTTTCTATTGGGTCGACGAGGCCGAGGACATCGTTCATGTCGAGCGCATCGTTCATGTCGAGCGCATCCTTCACTCAAAAGCCGATTTCACCCGCATCCACTTCGGCAACTGAGCAGCAACTCGAACGGATGCTCTAACCTCTATTTGGCGCATAGCGCCCGACCCCCCCCCCATCGAAGGGTCTCCCTCCTCCATGGAGCGCCGTTGCACAAGGGCGCTTTCGCGCCCGGTCGCTCCGGCCGTGCCGTTTCCACCTCCCGATGTGCGGCAAAACCGTCGTTTTGGCAGCCGGAGCTCCCGGTTTTCCGCCGCGGAAAAACCCGACCTGGGGTTTTGCCGCCCGAAACCGTGGCGGCGGTGCCCTGTCACGGCGAAATCCGGGGAAGGACTGCCAAAACGACGGTTTTGCCGCACATCGGGAGGTGGAAACGTGACGGCACTCCTGCTTCCAACAGATGCCTCGACCGTTAGCGGAGGCATGGAACTCGATCCGGAATCATGCGCCAAACGGGGAGCTAGAACGGATGTTTCACGTGAAACATCCGGCGTGGAAGCGGCAAAGTGCGCGGCGGGAGCGGAGCGAGCGGGAAGCGGAAAAGCCCTGCGCCGGGAGGGAGGGGCGCAGGGCTCGGGGAGGGTTGCAGCGAGAGCGCTCCCACGGGACATAGACGGTGCATCGCGCGCCGCACGGGTCAATCCCATGGGGCGCTCGGGCGCATGCATGATCCGTCGCGCCGCCGGGATGCCCCGCGGGAGCGCTCCCGCGGGGCACTGGGGATCTTACGCGCCGGCCAGCTCGTGGCCCAACAGGTAGCCGTAGGTGATGCAGCG